>Ga0233437_1001744_pt1 | contig 37390 bp, 39 predicted proteins | sample SI_122_August201_FD_182714 | JGI IMG/M metagenome (GOLD analysis project Ga0233437, IMG submission 182714) | Seawater microbial communities from Saanich Inlet, British Columbia, Canada - SI_122_August2016_200_MG | ecosystem: Environmental > Aquatic > Marine > Inlet | place: Canada: British... | reverse complement strand
CCTTTTTCTTAAAGTGCTGTCTTCAATCTCTTTATTACATTGAAAACATTTGTATAATACCATTTTTTTATAAATTTAAACTGAATATGCTCTGCCAGTAAACTTAGCATTACATTTTTTACATTCAAAGATACCAACAGATTGTCTTTTTGCTTTTATTGCATTGCAGTAAGGACATTTTTGAAGGGATCTTTGTAGTCTTTCAATTTGACCAAACTTTAATCTAGTACGTCTTCCGTATCTTGAACCAAATCGTCTAACGGATTTTGGTAAGTCTTTTGCCATAGCCTCTTGGAAATTTCAGGGCATTTATATATTTATCTACTGGGTTATAGAGGATATTCTTAATTTTGACTCGAATAATAGATTTTAAAACAAATTACTTTTGACATAATAAACATAATATGATTAGACCTTATCATAACCAATTGTGGTTATTTCATAGTCTGATATTTGTAGTCTTTGAACACATTGATATGCATTTTCTTGAGTTCCAGCTATGATAGTAAGATTATCATGATTAAGAATTTCATCTTTTAAAGTATTCCACATAATACCATGTGTGTATCCTTTCATAGAATATGTTGGATTAGCTTCATCTGATTTATTTATTGTGGCGATTTTAAATCTATGAGTACCTAAAAAAAATACAGTTTCTAAATTTGCACTTTCATATGGATGTAAAAGTTCCTCTATTGTTTCCTTAACTGTTTGATAATCAGTTCCTACTACAATATTAGCAGTTTCATCAACAATTATTAATGCTTTTTTTTTAGGGTCCATTTAGTCGTGGGAGGACTATCTTATTATTAAATGTATTGTGTTTGATATTTTTTTAATAATTTTGAAAAAAAGTATGTTATTGAAAATTTAGAGATGATATTATAGCAATAAAAAAAAGTGGCTACCAGGATTCCATAAACGCGTGTTTTAGCGTTTTGGTATGAGAACGATAGTGAACCTATGTTCAAATCCTGGAACCTAGGGCTAAACATTGATATTGTTAGAGTAAAGATAAAAAAGTGGGGCTACCAGGATTTGAACCTGGGTCGTCTGGCCCCAAACCAAAAGTGATAGCCAAGCTACACCATAGCCCCATTGATATTTGATAAAACTTTAGTCTGGTATAGAGCAAGGAATCATAGGTCTATTTTAAATATTGCGGAAAAATATGATAAATTTGTCAATTATATACTGCATTTATGTTATCATGGCAGTTTGTTTTGCATTTATTCATGAGATTTTGTTCAGAGTAAAGTTTTGATACCAGGCTTTTAAAATTAAATGATTTTGAATTTGATGATAAAAGTGGACTTTTTTGTCCACACATGATGATATCGCCATTTGTAGAAATTCTAATAGCAGTGTTAATTTTACAAATGATTTTTTTTTGATTTATTATTTTTTCAAGGAAATAATCTTTGTGCATTTTTAACTGATTTATGGAGTTAGAGATTATACCTTTCTTTTGTTTTAATTTTATTAATTCATCATAGATATTTATTACAATTTTTTTATCTTTTGGCCACAAGTATGAATATTTTTTATCTTTGTACCAGTTTGGAATTGGTGTTGTTTGAAATATTTGGCTAATTATTTGTAATTCAATATAATCAATAAAACCTAACTTTTGGATAAAATCAACTGTTTTTGGTATTGTTGTAATATTTTGAGCATTTATGGTACATACTATACCTATTTTGAAATCTTTATTTTTTTCTTTTATCTTTGAAAATATATTTAGAGAATTCAAAACTTTATCATGTGAGCCTTTTATTCCCCTAATTTTTTCATGAATTTCTTTTTTATAACTGTCAACTGAAATCACAATGGTTCCAAGACCACTATTGACTAAATCTTGAGCAAGTTTTTTATTTATCAAAGAACCATTTGTGGTTAAAAAAGGAGAAATTGATTTTTGTTTGCATAATTTTATCATATCACAAATTTTATCATGAAGCAAAGGTTCACCTCCTGCAAAAATAAAAAGAATTTTTTCATCTAGAACAGTATGAATTATATCCATAATATCTTTAAATTTTTCGAAATTTAATTTAGTTAGTTTATTTTTCCAAAAATGGCATATGTTGCATTTATAATTGCATCCATTCACAGTCTCAATATTAACATATTTTATTTTGTCTATTGAATTATACATCATTAGATTTTTGGTTGAATTTTTCATCAGATTAAGTGTAATAACTATAAGAATAATTTAAAGTTATCTTACACAAGTGAGAATATAATTTGCATCGTCAATCCTGAAACAAATGGAATAAAGAAATTATCATCTAAATGAAATAATTTAAATTCAATTGCTTCAGCAATCATTCCAAATGCTGCTCCAAAAAATGCGATAGGCATCGGTACAAAAAATGAAGCACCAAGTGTACCAAGTAATGTACCTGCTAAAGTTCCTTCAAGTAATTTTCTTTTGTTTATTACTAATCTTTTTTTACCATAATGTGTTCCAACAAAGTAAGCAGTAGGATCACCAATTGCAAGAATCATGATTGATGCACTTGCAATATTTTTCTCAAACAAACTTACTGCAAGTAATATACCAACTAAATAAAATACAGCACCTTTACCTGGAAACTTGATTAAATCTTTTGGTTTGTCAAAAAATCTTAGTAGTTTTAAAATAAAAATTGGTTTGTAATATTTGGTATAAAAGCTTAGAGCTGTTGATATTAATAGTGCAGCTAAAACAAGTTGAATTAGATATGTGTTAATTAGATTAATATTAAGATTAATTGTGATTACAAATGCAAGTCCCATAAATAGATGAAAGACTTTTCTTCTGAATTCATATTTTTTAATAAATTGTTTAAATTTCATCGATACTAAAGGTTAATCAAATCACTTTAATATACTTTTCCTTACCTTATCTATTAATCCAAATTTTTTAGCAACAATATATGATAGAATAATTAATACAATAAACACAGTCATTATTGATTCTCCATGGTCTATGTTTTGTGCAATTGATTCGTAAAATCCACTAAAAAAAAAACCTGATAATGCTAATATGAAATTTCTTGGAATAACTCCAATTAATGTAGCAATTGAATATCGCTTAAATTTTAGTTTGATAACACCTGCAACACCCGAAATCACAGACAATGGAACAATTGGTATAGCTCTTAATGTAATTAACGTTAAATCTTCTTTTTTTCCTTTTGAGAATTTTTTTTGAAATTGCTTAATTTCAGACCAGGAGACTCCATGAAGCCATTCAAACTTGTTAATAATTGGTTTTCCTCCATAGTAACCTATGAAATATAAAAGATAACTGCCAACAGTTTGAGCTATTCCTGCAACAACTGAAATCCAGAGTGCGGAGAATAATATTTCAAATAATGTGCCATTTGGAATAAGTATATAACCTGCAGTCATTACAATCAATGGACTAGGTAGTGGAACAATAACTGTTTCAATAATTACTCCAAGGATGACTGCTAAGATTCCGTGACTTTGGATTAATTCAAGAATCCATGTGGTTATTTCTCCAAACATAAAATTCAACTAAATGTTAGTTGTATTTATAATTTATCTAGAACGTGATTGTAATTAATTATTTATACATATTAGAAAGAATTATAAATTTCATAAATTATAGTGTACTCATGAAAAAAGGTCAAATTACAGTTTATGTTATTATTGGGGTAGTGTTAGTATTAATTGTTGCTTTGTTCTTCATGTTCAATAAGAATACAAATGTTTTAGAATATGAAGCAGGATACATGGATTTAGCTTCAGAAAAATCATCTATTAAATATTATACTAAAGAATGTTTAAAAGAATCTGCTTTGGATGCGATGAATTTGTTTGGAACAAAAGACAGTTATTCGTTAACGCACTATGTAGAAAAAAGTATTGTGACTTGTGTTGATAAATTTAATAATTATAATGAAAACGGGTTTGATGTTGAACTTACTGATCCAAAAGTGAAAGTCATGAATTCAAATGAATTAATTTCTTTTTCACTAAATTATCCTGTAAATTTTAAAAAAAATGAGAATGAATATACATTGGAAGATATTGAATTTAATATTCCATTATATGTTTCTGCAGAGGTTATTGATGGAGAAATCGCATCTGGAACTCAAATTGTCTCAACTGACAGACGAGCAATAATTTCATTTGATGAAACAACTCAAGTGGAAATAGATTCAGGTGAACAAATAGATCAAATTCAAATTGGATTAGTTGATAAAAAAATAAATGGATTAACTAATAATTTGATTATTGATAATCTTATTTATGAAGGCAAACCTGAAGGAGTAGTATTTAATCCTCCACCAAAGATTTCTTTTGTAATTGATGAGTCCAAATTATCTGTTGATCCAGATCTAATTAAGATATCATATTTTGATGAAGTTTCAGGTATATGGCACACTTATGCAAATAATTTTTATGACGATGAACAAAATATTTTAAGTGCAGACCTTGAACATTTTAGTTTGATTGGAGTAAATATTTGTGGTGAAGAGGAAGGGTCTTATTTAATACATCATTCATTTGAAGATCCTTATGGGATGCAGGCAACACCTGCAATATGGAATTATAATTTTGAGAGATCTGGAGATTCTTTAAAAATTGATATTGAAGGTGCACATCTTTTACCTGACTTTGTAGAACAGTGGTCTTGTAATCAAGAGATAATGGAAACTATTGAGAGTATTAATGCAGGTATAATTGATGAATTATCATATTCAGAGTTTTACACTATACCAGCTTTTGTTCCTGAACATTGTACTATTTCATCAGATAATGAACTATTTCAAGATTGGGATCAGGATGATGAATATGGTCGTGAAGAATATGAAGAATATGAATATAAATTAGAATTGTGGTATGGAACTTCATTGATTCTTGGAGATTATAAAGAATACTCAGGAGATGAATTATCTGAAGGTATTAAAAAAAAATGTCAAAGTGCTTGTGAGATAGAATCAAGAGAAGTTTTAGCTTCAATGTATGGTTGGTTAGATGATTCATTTATAAGTGGAGATGGCATTAATGATTTTTCAGAAATTAAATGTAGGGCTATGGTAGATAGAGTGGATGACTTTGATCCTACAGATAAAGTAATTAAATGTATGTCTTTAGATACATTTTCAAAGGATAGTATTGACGCAAAGGATACACTTTATTCAGATTCTAATGTAAAAACTTATGAAACTTTTGATATAAAGATGGAAGAGATTGTAGGTAACTCTAAAACTAAAAGAACTAGATTTTTAGCTACACCAATAACTCCAGGTTATAAAGAACTTAATTTACCATCTGGATCTAAATTATTTGAATTACCATCTGGATCTAAAATACTTGAACAAATAGAATATGGTTCAATATCTCATAAAAGTTTTTTTATTCCTGATAAAGGAGGTACTTGTGTTCAAGATTTGGACTCGGTTGAAGCATTTCTTTTACAAAATTCTGATTCCAACAATAATGACAAAGAAATCCCTTTTGCATTAGAATTGTGGGAAATTTCTCTGAATGATTTTGAAGCTTCAATTAAATTACCAGAAGATAAAGATGTTTTAGAAAATTTAAATTATTATATTTACAGTGAATTTTCACTTTACATGCGTAACCTTTTTTTAGGGTTCCCTAGCTTAAAATCAGATTATGATGAATCTTGCTCTGATGAGTGTGTTTGGAAATTAAATGATGATAAATTGTTAGTATTAGGAAAACTAAGAGCTGGAGAAAATATTATTTCATTAAGAATTGATAATCTTAAGGATCCAGTTTTATATGGAAAAGGAACTGTAAAAATTACAGGCAAAGGTATAATTTCGGATGGTACAGATTGTCCAGAGTATTTTAATTCACCAGAGATAGAGTGTTCTTACAATAACCCTAGTCTTGTAAGAGATTGTTATGAACCAAAGAGTGCTTGTTGTCCAACAAAAGATTATTGTGTTTCAGAACAAGATGAGTGTAGACCATCAGGGTTTTCACATTCTATAGACCTCGGAGGATATTTATGCGATCATTCAATATGGCATGAGTGTACTGAAGAGAATTATAATAATGAGGTTATCATTAATGATCAAAAATATTATTGTAATGGACAAAACGAATGGATTCATATTACAAAAGATGTATGTGATGATGTAGCTGAAAATATGCCAACTGATTGTTCAGAAAATAGAGACACAGTACTTGTGAAAGATTGTTGGAATGAAGTTTCAGGATGTTGTCCAGATGTAAGTTATTGTGTTGATAAATTTGGATGTTATCCAACCGGTTATTATGGTATTCCAAGCGAAGGAGGTTATTCAACAGCATTGTGTATCAATGGAATATTGAATTGGTGTGAAGTAGAAGGATCTATTGTGGAATTTGCAAATAAAGTCTATACATGTAAATCCAATGGTGAATGGAATGTAGCATTAGATTCAGATGAGTGTCATAGTGTTGAGGATATAGATTGTGGAAATAATGTGATGATTAAAAATTGTAATGGTATAGGTGGATGTTGCTCAGATGCAACTTATTGTTTTGATGACACAGGATGTCATCCATCAGGGTATTATTATTATGATTCAAGTTCAGTACCAAGAGGATATTTATGTGATGATAGTGCATGGGAGCAGTGTAACTATGGTGAAGAAAAAATAACTAATATTGATGGCCAGATATATGACTGTTCAAATGGACATTGGGATATTACTAGATATTAGTTAATTCAAATTTAATTTTTTTAGATATATTTTTTTAGAAATAAACCAAGGCAAAATATTTATACTCTTTTGTCTAAAACTTGTGTTATCCATGAAAAAAGAGATGAAATTATTGTTGGTGGTTAGTGCGTTCTCCTCCTTAGCTGGAGGACTTTTAGCACCAATATATGCAATCTTTGTAAAAGATATAGGTGGAGATTTACTTACTGCTGGAGGAGCATACAGTGTTTATGCTATTGCAACAGGTGTTTTAATTTATTTTATGAGTAAATGGGAAGACAGTATTAAACATCAAGAAAAGTTAATTGTTATTGGATATTTGATACAGACAATTGGATTTTTTGGGTATGTATTTGTGACTAAACCAATTCATTTGTTTATCATTCAAGCATTGTTTGGAGTATCTAAAGCGGTATGGACTCCGGCATATGATGGAATTTATTCAAAGAATCTTGAAAAAGGGAAATTCGCATCTGAGTGGGGAATTTGGGAGTCTATGAACTGGACCATAATAGGTATTGCTGCTTTATTTGGTGGATTGATTGCAAACATGTTTGGTTTTAATTTTTTATTTTTGACGATGTTTAGTTTGTCAGCTATTGGGTTTTTGTTTTCAATTAATTTACTCAAAAAGAAAAAATAGTTATTTTGAACAAACATCTTTTGATACAGTCTTTGCAAATGAGTTTAATTTCATAGTCTGAGGATTAATCCATGTACTATCTGTAAAAACATCCCATCCATTACCTAGAAATAATAAGGCAGCTTTCACATTCAAATCTTGATTGATAGTTTCTAATAATTCTACCGTTTTATTTATGTTAGTAAAAGTGGAAGTTGGGTATCCTACATCAGTTAAAATTACTTCATAATATCTTCCTGTTTTGTTTTTGATTTGTTCCAATTCCCATTTATACGCATTAACACTATCAACACATAATTCTTCTCCACTGTAGATGTTTTGTCCAGTAATACAATTGATCTTTGTATCATTTATTTCATAACTTGAACTTGCCCAAAAATCAATAGAATTTAAGAAATTCTGATTTGTTATTAATTTATCAAAATAAGTAATTGAGTCAAGTTTAATATTGTCACCTGTTTGTTCATATGGACCTAGAGACAATGATGCACTAATTATTTTTACATCAGTTTCATTTAAACCTTGTCTTATTTCATAAACATAATTCGCATAATTTATCGGATCCTGAAAATAATTATTATCTTCATACACCATATTTGGTTTATCCCAAATTTGTACAAGTTCCAAATCATTGTTTTTCTCTTTTAAATCTTTAATAAAATCAATTACATTTTGTTTATCCATAACTTGAGTATACCAATTTTGACCAGCAACTCTAACAATTGGTGTTAAGTTATAATAAGTTGAGAATTTAAGGAATCTATCCATGTCAATAAGTGCTTCTTCATAATCATCATATTTTGAATATGCAACACCTAATGTATATCCTTTGTTTGTTGTAAAATTATTTGTCTGATCTATAAATTCATAGTCATAACCTGGAAAATATACAAAACCAAGTCTGTCACAAACACCACTTATTTCTGGAGATACAAATTCAGCTGAAATGTCTTTTACATTTTCGTTATTAGATGTGTACCCTCGGTCATATTCTTCACGTATTTCAAATTCTTCAAAGAATCTTGCAACTAATGATTTTACTTCACCAAATAATTCAGTTAATGTGTTTTTTTTGATAAAATCAATTTGATGACCTTCAAAATTAGATGTTTCAAAGAATGATCTTGTTCCAATTTTTAATCCATCAGTACGTACTTTAAGCCCATTATCAACTTCAACAATAGCATTACTGACAACAGTTGTTAATCGTTTTGTACCTTTAATTCTACTAGAATCACTAATCTTTTTATCAGGTACATAATGTTCAACAACATATACAACTGGAATATTATCTTCAATAAGAGTTAATGGTGGTTTATTATAATAAATGTACAGAACTTCATCTTTAATTTGTTTTATTAATATATTTCCATCATTGTTTTTAATATTTATTAGAATTGATGAATTTTCAACATTGACATTAAGATTTACTTCTTCATACCAGAAACTTCTAGTGTTAATAATCATAGATTTATTGTTTAAGTTTAAAGTTAGTTCATCTCCATTTAGAGATGCAAAATTAATGAGTCCATAGGTATTAGTATCAAATTCAATTTCAAAATAATTAGATAATTCGGATTCTATCTCTTGGTAAGGATTAGCACTTACAAATGATGTTAACACAAATACAAGTCCAATCATTAGTATTATTTTTTTATTCAAAAGTCATACCTCACTGCAAATCTATATTCAAAAACTTCTTCACCAATTTTGGTTTCATTGTCAGTAATTACATATAATAATGTTGATTTGTCAACTTTAATTATTTTTACTTCGTATGTTTCACTGTCCAGATTTTCAAAATTAATCCATTCAGGATCGTCATATGTGTCTTTAATTATCTTGTTTATAATTTCGTATATTCCATTAAAATCTAATCCTAATTCAGTTTCAAACTCATCAATAGATAATTCTTGTCCTTGGAAATATACTTTTAATGGGTAAGTTAGAGTTGTTTTAATTCCATTCTTAACAAATACAACATCAACTTCCATTTCTTCTTGAGGTTCTACCACATATTTATTTGAAGAAAAGTCATTTAGACAAGATTTAGTTTTACTTTTAATGTATGTTTCTAAGTCAAGTTCAATCTGGTCCTTATTTGGCAATATGTTTTGTCCCATAAAATAATAGTACGCAATCTTGATATCTTTAGTAGCAAGATATGTTTGTGGATTCATTGATCCTTGACTACCTAACACAGTTAATGCATCATAAAAATCTTCACGAAGGCATGCAGTCATATGTTTTTTTATTGGTTCAAGATCGTCTTTAGGTTGAGGAGTATGGATTGTACCTTCTTGGTTTTTTATAACAAAATAACTTATAGATGACACAAGAATTACAAGAACTACTCCAATTATTACGTATAAAGTAATGTTACCCCTTTTTCCCATTATGAATAAAATTAGAATGTATGATATTTATAATTTTCTATGTCATAAGTAAATTAAATTATTCAAGTGGCAAAGGTGCAAGATGTTCTTGCCAAAGTTCTTCTGGTTGCATTTCAAGATAACCACCATTAAAAACATTTTCTAAACTACTTTCTCTTAATAATAAATTTTGAGCTGCCCAAGCAGGAATATGTGTACTATATGTTTGAAGGTCATTTAACCATTCCACTGCTTTTTCAGGATTTTTTTGTATTTGAGCTAAAGGTATGAATCTTGGTGATTTTATGAATCTAGCAATTGATGCAAATGTTCCATTTTTTGTAGATGATCTATCAATTAGATAAGGAGAACCTAATTGTCCAGCTATATCAGCGTAAAATTCATCAAGTGATAATCTGAATGGAACTGGATCTTTTTGAAAGGTAAAAGGTTCAAAAAAAGGATTTACATATGAACCTTTTTTTTGGTAGATAGCATTTTGTAAAAAATTCCACACATAATTTATTGAAGTACCTAGTTCACCAAAATTAGTTGGCCATAATTTAAAACTGGATTCAATATAATAAGGTCGAGGTCCAACAACAACATGTCCAGTTTCATGATACAATGTTGATGCAATTTCTTTAGGTAAATGAGTGTGAGATATATTGCTTGAATTAACAATTATTCTGGTTGGATCAGGTAGTACTATTCCTTCATCACCTTCATAGCCGTCTAAAATATTTGTATTTTTTGATTTTCTTAATTTTTCACTGGAAATACCTTTTCCTGTGTTAGTATGAGCATCATACTCTCTAAGATAAATACAATTTGGAATCGTACGATTAACAGCAAGAGGTTCTAATAATGATAGAGTTTTTTCATGTATTTCTTTAAATATAGTGGAGAACTGTTCATCATGAACAATATTATTTTGAGGCATGCTTTTATCTGAGGGAAAAGTGTTATATATAAGGGTTTTTATCATAAATAAATAAAATTAGATATTTATTCAAGTGACATAGGTGCTAGAACTTCATGCCAAAGTCCTTCAGGTGATTGTGTGAGATGTTCATATTTAACAATAGCTTCAATGCTTCGTATTTCTTGAACTAATTTATGAGCTGTTAAAGATGGAATAAAGGTACTCGTTCTATAAATAAAAGATAACCAATCTATTACAAAAGAAAAATTTTTTTGAGTTTGTTCATGAAAAACTGCTTCAAAATTCGGATTTGTAATTTCATCTACAATATGTACTAAATTTTGAACAATTCCTGATAAATTTAGAAAATCTATATTTGATAATTGTGTTGCAAGTTCAGCATAAAACATATCCATATAAACTCCTAGTTCAACAGGAGTGTCACATTCAATATGATTTTTTTTATTATTAGAGTCAGGGTTAAAATATCTACCTCTAACATTAAAGTATTCATCTTGAAGTGTTGTCCAAGCATAATTAATCACAGAAAATAATTCACCAAATGTTTCAGGAATAATTTTTTCTTTTTTTAAATCTCCAATCATAATAGTGTCAGTAATAGAATGGCTTGATTTACGGTATGCATTTCTCCAAAATTCGTTTTGGTCATTAGTATTAATAATAATCCTCCTTCCATCTGGAAAGAAAACTGCTGGATGTCCACTATAATCTCTAAGAATATTCCTTTGAATTATTCTTTTACTTTTATAACCTGAACCTGTATTTATTTTATGATCATATGTATGAAGATGAACATAAATTGGAAGTCTTTTATTAACAGCAACATGTGCTAATAAATCTAAAGTTTCTGCATGGACAAGACTACAACTTTTAGAAAATTGTCTATCATAATGAATATTATTTCGGGGCATAATTTTGCATAGTATCAATATGTTAATTATAAGGCTTTTGATATTAAATAATTAAAATTAGATATTTATTCTAGTGGCAAAGGTGCAAGAACGTCATGCCAAAGTTCTTCCGGTGATATTTCAAGATAACCTGCATCAGCTATAGCTTTAGCACTTCCATGATCTTGAACTAATTTTTCAGCCGCCCAAGAAGGAATGTAATTAGCAGCATGTTTTAATTTTCTTAAAATTGGTGGGGTTTTATTAGTGTATTGTTGATTTTGTAATAATTGTAGTTTAAGGTTCATACTATATAATTCACTATTAATTTTTTGAGTTGGAGATATATCTTTTAACAAATGTGTAGCAATATCAATTCTACTAAAATTTGTTTTAGCACATTCAAATGAGCATAAATCGGCATAAAACTCATCTAAACTCATTTTTAGAACTGTTGGTTGATCATCATACATTTGTGCAAAATGTTTAAATTGATCATGAAATGCGTTTTGAACTAGTAACCAAAGAGAATTATAAACTCCAGCTAACTCACCAAATGTTTCTGGAGTTTTGTTATGTGTTGTAATTAAACTGTATATTTTTTCTCCAACTACTGGGTGACCAATTTCATGTGCAGATATATCATCTAAATAGATAAGATTTTTTGGCTTTACAAATACTCTATCTGGATCTTCTAAAAATACACCTTCCTCTCCTTCATAATCTAATAATGGATTAGGTGGTAATTTTCTGACATTTGTAACTCCCCTTACTTTTAGTTTATTAAATTCACTTAACTGAATATATATTGGAAGTTTATCATTTTCAACAAGAGGATGTAATAAATTAAGCACTTTTTCATGCACTTCTTTAACATGTTGAGTAACTTTTTTATCATGTCTAATTCTAATTTTTTGGGACATTTTAAGTTTTTGAGAATATATCTTATATAAAAATTACTTTATTTTTTGGAGATGATTATTAATACATCTCTAAAAACTTGTTTAATTTAAATATAAGTTGTTTTTGCAGATGTAGCAATATGATTTATTTGGATAAAACTGTAGAAGATCTAAAATTAAAATTAGGAGAGTATACAACAAAAAAAGAAACATTTTGTCCTATTGTTAATCCAGATTATTTTGAACCAACTCAGGTTATTTTTCAAGATCCAGCTGAAATTAGTGGATGGAAAGAATATGCAAAAGAAGTACAAGTTTCAACATCAAAATTTATTCATGAATTAATTAGTTGGGTACCTCACTCTGAGTTTAAATTTATGATTAGGCAACCTTTACAAGAAATATTGTTTAATAGTTTAATGTATAGGCAAGGAGAAGATTATAGTTTATCAGTTGAAGTAGCTAAGGGTCAGAATAAATTATCAGTAGTTCAAATAACTAATCCTAATTATGATGCAATGTCTTTTGATTTAAAAACAAGAATTGATTGGCTTGAAAGCACACATTGTTTAGAAGTTCTTCCAAGAGAATTAAGAACAAATGGGGGTCAAGGTTTACGCATGTTAATGAGATCGAATTTTCCTGTAGTGTATGAAGATGGAGGAAATATTTGTGCAATTTCAAATGTAAGTTTAAAATATTGATTTGTTTAACAGACTTTTCATCACTTGATTTATATTTTCTAATTTTCAATTTTGATTAATTTAATTTTATTCTTAAAGTAATCATTGTTAGAAATAGTTTTTATGTTTTCTTCTAATAACCTAGATTTGATTTTTTCTTTTGTAAAAAGTCTTTCATCTTCTACATAAGTATTATCATATTTATTTTTGAAATCCTCACAACCTTTTGTTTTGTCAAGTGGAGGTCCTTCGATAATTCTAGTCTCAGGTAATTTATTTGATTTAGTAACAAACCAATATAATACTTTTTTAGATTTATTCCAACTCCAACCAGATTCAGTAATGTCAAAACCTACTTTTTTTAATCCTGATTTCATATATTTGAAAGCTTTTAGAATTTTTGAACCAATAACATCTCTTTTTCCAACTTGTGCTTCTAAATTAACTATAGATAGATTTTTTTTATATTTACTTTTTAGTTGAGTTTTTCCAATAATTACTTCAATAAAAAAATTTTCAGAGGGATTTTTTAAATAATCTTTTGCTTTATCTTTAAACAATTTAAATTTTTCAAAACTTAAAGCTGATGCAGCATTTCTAGTTTTTAATATTGGATCAATAATAATTAATGGACCTTGAATTTTAGATTGATTCAAGTTAAACATAACATCCATTTTATTCTTAAAATATTTTTCAGTATCAATTATTGTTTTTTTATCCCATTTTTTTGACTCAATTAGTAATTTTTCAAATGAGCCATAATGAATAATTAATATATCTAATACATGACCTGAGAATCCTGAAATATAAGATTCAGCACCGTATACTCCTATTGTTTTACAAAACTTTTTTGCTAACCTGATTTCGTCCGCTTGATCTTTTTTAAGATTTTTTTTGACCCAATCTACATGCATTGGACTCATGTCAGTAACATTCAAGTGGTTTTCAGGATTCGTGACATCTAAAACTGGAACGATTTCATAATTAAATTGTCCTTGTTTTAATTGAAAATAATCACGGGACCCATGAACTCTAGTTGGACTAAATTGATCAAGAATTGGTTCAAGTAAGTTTGAAAGTTCAAAATCTTTGTATTCTTTAAAATTAAATTTTACAAACAAATCAATGTCAAAGTCACCTTTGATAAAAGTGCCTTTTGCAACACTTCCACCTTTAACACATGTTGCATTGATTTTGTTATTCTTAATTTCTTTATTAATTTCATTTAAAAATAATTCAATCTCAACTAACACAGAAGTATCAGGTTGAAGTTCTTTTTTGATTTTTGATATAAAGTCCATTATAATACTATTAGAGTTGAGATTTTGTTTAAATAGGTTTAGATTTGGTTATTTGTTTTTTTTTCAAATTTAGTGATTAGGAAAAAGAGAAGTACAACAAAATTGGATCCAATAAATAACATGACATAATCTATAGTTGTAGCAAAATTAAATAGATTCATTAGTCCAAGAGCTCCTTGAGGAGGTTCCATTAAAAGGATAGGGTTTGAAAGTTCAAAATATTTGAATAGTCCAATTAAAAACAATATTGTAACTATTGACGAAACTAATGAGCCCCCCATTATTTCATTTATGCTAAGTTTTTTATTTAAAAATCCAACTTCATAAACAATCATTAAAAAGAAAGCAGATATAAATTGAGAAATGAAATAAATGTGATAAAGTTCATGCTCCATAAAAACAAAAACTAGTGTATAAATTGCAATTAAAAATAAATTCAATGCGACAAAATATAGATATTTAAGTTTAATCATAAGATTTCTAATAAGTAAAGAGATATTTATAATTTTGTTTAAATTGATTTGAATATATATATGGTTTGTAATTTTATAGAAATCTTCTAAATATTTTTGGTGCATTAATTTTTCTATCTGCTAGTTTGATTGCATGTTCTAGATCATTTCCTTCTCCAGAGAACAATGGTAAACTTTCAGGAATTACAAATTGAGCAAGATGCGACTGTTCGTAGTGTGCAAAGTGAGGATTTGAATCTACTGTTAAGCTGTGAAGCCAATCTTTGAAATGAACAGATTCTAATTCTTGTAATCCTCCACGTATTGTTATTAATTTTGGATCAAAATTCCCTTTTAATGATGGAGAACCAACAAAATCACCCGCATCTATACTAAATAATCTTGGAACACAACCAGTTAGTCTTTGCATTAACCTTAAATTATATACAATTTGCAAGTCCATAGATTTAATTAACTCCATAGGGTATTGTAATGAATGTATTCTATCATTAAGTAATCTTGCAGCACCTTTGGGGTTAGTTTTAGCTTGTTTTGTAATGGTAGCCATGTCTGCTGGGTTTGCTGCAGTTCTCATAATGTCATTAAAAGCATCAGCTTTTTCAGAATTTGAATTAAAAAAATAACCATGTACTGCAGCATTAATTTGATGTTTTTCACTTTTTCCTATTAGAATTGGTAAGTAGAAAGCATTGATCTCCTTTTTTTCTAGTAATTGGGTAGAAAATCCAGGGATAGTACCATGTCTACCTGGAATTTCAGATAGCATAGTGTAGGGTTGAGTACAAATTGCACTAATGCCATGATCATCAGTTGCTTGATAAGCAGCAGAAAGACCTTCAAAATCAATTATTGTTAATTCAGTTCCACCAATCCTACCTTTTTTCCCTCTAGAAACTACCATTACAAAAGAAGTTGGATTGGGAAGATTTTCTACATAAGCATCAACTTTCCAAATGGTGTTAATCCATCCTTGCTGGAAATATTGAAAATCAACTTTTTGGATATCTCCTTCGAAAAAAGGAATATTTAAATTGAGACTACTAGCAATACTCTCTCTTAAAAAATCTTCAGATTCAAGCGCTTTGACAACATAAGGTGCTGTTTGATTTTTCCCTAATCCTCTTCCCTTGGTTTGTGGTTCAAATCTATCTTCTAATTGATTTATTGAATAATTAACAGCCATTAATTGAAGTCTAAATTATGTTATATTTAAAGATACCTTTAAAGGGGTAAAACTTATAGATATCTACAATTGTGATAATTGTAATAAAGAATGTTTTAAAATTTTATGGAGATATTTTTCGAAAGAAATTACTAAAAATAACAACATTTATATACAATGTAATTTTTAATAGTTATAGACGAGAAATAGATGTTTTTCTCTTAAAAAAGTTTAATGGGGTCATGTTAAAAAAATGGTAGATAGTTATTCAGCAAAAGATATCACAGTTCTTCAAGGTTTAGAAGCAGTTAGAAAACGTCCAGGGATGTACATTGGGTCTACTGGTCCACGTGGATTACATCATTTAGTTTATGAAATAGTTGACAATTCAATTGACGAAGTCATGGCAGGACATGCAAAAAATATTAAAGTTGTTATTCATAAAACTGGCAAAGTCTCTGTTGCAGATGATGGTCGTGGTATTCCGATAGGAAACCATCCAAAATACAACAAACCAACATTAGAAATTATTATGACAAAACTTCATTCAGGTGGGAAGTTTGATAAAAGTTCATATAAGGTTTCTGGAGGACTTCATGGAGTAGGTCTTGCTGTTGTAAATGCATTATCTAAAGAATTGGATATATTCATTAAACGAGATGGTAAAGTATTTAGTCAAAAATATCAAAGAGGTAAACCAGTAAACACACTCAAAGAAGTGGGTAAAGATGAAGGAACTGGAACTATGCTTACTTTTATGCCAGATGATGAAATTTTTACAGAAATGGAATTTTCATTTGATATATTGGCAGCAAGACTTAGAGAACTTGCATTTTTAAATAAAGGTGTAAGAATTCATATAGTGGACGAACGAAATAATGAAGAAAAAAAGTTTCATTATGAAGGTGGAATAAAAAGTTTTGTAGAATATCTTAATAAAAATAAACAACCTGTTCACGAAACAATTTTTTTAGAACACGAAAAGAAAGGTGTTATTGTTGAAGTTGCAATGCAGTATAATTCTGCATATAATTCAAATGTTTTTAGTTTTGTAAATAATATTAATACAATTGAGGGAGGAACTCATTTATCTGGATTTAAGACTGCACTTACTAGAACAATTAATAAATATCTTGAAAATAATCGAAAGGGTAAAAATGAAGCTGTAAGGTTATCCAGTGAAGATATTCATGAAGGTTTAACTGCTGTTATTTCTGTGAAAGTTCCTGAACCTCAATTTGAAGGTCAAACAAAAACCAAATTAGGAAATTCAGAGGTTAAGGGAATAGTGGACAGTGCTGTTTCAGAAACATTAGGTATATTTTTAGAAGAGAATCCTGCAGTAGCTGCAACAATTACAGAAAAGGCAGTATCTGCATCAAAAGCAAGAGAAGCTGCTAGAAAAGCTCGAGAATTAGTAAGACGTAAGAGTTTATTGGAAGGCTCAACTCTTCCAGGAAAACTAGCTGACTGTTCTGAAAAGGACCCTACACTTTGTGAAGTATATATTGTAGAGGGAGACTCTGCTGGAGGAAGTGCAAAACAAGCAAGAAACAGGGATAATCAAGCAGTTTTGCCATTAAGAGGTAAAGTTTTGAATGTTGAGAAAGCACGTCTTGCAAAAATTTTGAAGAATAATGAAATTGTTGCAATGATTATGGCATTTGGTGTAGGAATTGAGGAAGAGTTTGATATATCCAAATTAAGATATCACAAAATCATTATAATGACAGATAGTGACGTTGATGGTGCACATATCTCAATTTTATTGTTAACATTTTTCTTTAGATATATGAAAGAACTGATTCTTAATGGACATGTATATTTAGCACTACCTCCATTATATAAAGTTAAAAAAGGTAAATCTTTCAAATATGCATTAAATGAGCGAGAAAGAGTGCAAATCACTGAAGAGTATGGTAAACAAGGTGTAACCATCCAAAGATATAAAGGTCTAGGAGAAATGAATCCAGATCAGTTGTGGGAGACTACAATGGATCCAGAAAGGAGATACTTGAAACAAATTAAAATTGAAGATGCAGTTGAAGCTGAAAAGTATTTTAGTGATTTGATGGGTGAGGAAGTTGCTCCAAGAAAGATATTCATTAATGAAAATGCAATGAATGTTGCTAATTTGGATGTTTGAGAAATCTTTTTAGATTTATTAATCCAGGACCTTTGTAATTTCATATGATTGATTATTTTTTACTTAGTTTTATTTTCTTTAACATTTTTATATAAGTGATTAATCCACCTCTTATGCATAAATTATTCTCTCATTTAAGCTGGTTTGAAAAAGAAGCAAGTCAATTATTTGGATTTACACCAAATTGGTTAGTTGATCAGGATTATTTGCCACCTATTGAGCTAATTTGTAAAAATTTATCTAAGGAATCTCAAGAATTGCTTATTCATCAGATGAGGAGGGAGATGATTGAATCTTGGTATGGGATAGATGGTTTAACAGTTGAAGAGGCTTTGGAAGAGGTTGTTGCGACAATCGGATTAGAAAGTGCAGTTGTTCAACAAAGAAGATTAAAATTACAAAAAGGTAGACGATATGGTTTTGATAATGGATATGCAGCAAAAGTAAGGTTACCTTTTGGGCAACATGTTGTTATTAAAGGCATTGCAATTGAAAAAGCTAAAGAAATGAGAGCTTTATCAGAAGGTTTGAAAGATGCAGAATTGTTGGGTTATTTCTTTCATGAAAATGGAAATCCTTGGAATTTGGTTTATGCAACAAATTTTTTGCCAATAACATATATTGGTAATGAACCAGACTTCTTTTTTGGATTACTAGAAAATATATTTGAAAATGGTACTGAATTGGATTATTCAATATTTCATGCTTGTGATGAAAAATTTGGATTTTTAAAAAGAGTTCATTCAACAACACAATATTTATTTTCAAAAGAAACTCAAAAATTTGGTTATCAAGGTAATTTTTCTGGGTTTTTTAGATATGAAAGGCATGATTCAGTTCATCAACTTTTATCAGAATGCGCAATGTCTCATGAAGATTTTACAGTTCCTTTTTCTCATGAAACCCCAAAGAATTCTGTTCAACTTCATACACATTCGCAGTTTTATGACATGCCATCAAATGAGATTCTTGCAACAATTGGGAACAAAACTGGTTATGAGGCAATTATTGGAAATATTGAAGGAGAGACCGCAATAATAATATATGGGTTTGATAGAAATGAAGGTTTCTATGTAAGTCAATTATTATGTGATTAAATAATTTTATTTTTGTAATTTTGATATCAATTTTTTTTCTCTGCTATTATTTTATAAGTAACTTGTTTATAACGTGGGTTGTATGGGTTATAAATCAATTGAGATTCTGGTACCAACATCTGTTAGAAAAGATGATGTCAGACTTTATTCAGTGTCAACTAGAACAGATATTGATAGGGCATTTTACTTATTTAGTCAAGAACATCCAGAAATTTATGATTTGATTGAAGAAGGTGATCCAATGAAAATTGCAGATCATGTTGCATTTTATCATTGTATTTCATCATCAAGAGAAGGGTTTGAAATTATTCCACAAACAATTACTGGAACCTATAGTGTTGAGAGTTATAGATTATTTGGAGATAGATTTTTTTGCAATGTTCCAATAAATGCTTGTGTTGATGCAGATTATTGGAATTGTGTTTATGGTGCAGCTCTTTTATCTATAGCATATGATAAAGCAGAAATTAAGTTTGAGAATTGGGCAAAAATTTCAGCAAGACCTCATACAGTAACTTTTTTACCGGGCACAAATCAAACAATAGATTTGTTATATGGTGGCCATGGGGGATACGTTAACAAAGAATCCCTACCAATATCAAGGAGTGAGTTAATGGATAAGAAATTTGAACCAGTATATACTTATGCAGATTCGCTTTATGGATTAATTATTCCTGAGATTATTCATATGCATCACATAAACCAAATTAATCAAGCTCAACAAACTTTAGGAAATGCTCTTGACAACTTAGCGTTGTTGGTTGGTGAAACCAGTAGAATACCAAAATTGATTGATGCATCAATAAAAATTGAAGAGTTATTGGTGCATGAATTAGAACTAATGAACTGTAGGTTATAAAAAAAACACAGTTTAAATTAACTTATTGCTTTCAAAATTTTTACACAATAAATGTCATTTCGACTCAATATATTTTCTAATATTCTTTTCAAATAAATTTCTTGAGACAGTTATTTCATCATCTAAGGATAACATTTCTTCATCATATCTTGGCATAATGTATTCACTAAATATTCTACAAAGTTTAGTAATTTTTGGATGATTAAGTGTAATTATTTTTTGTGTTGCACATCCAAAAATAAATGCATGAATATATTCTTGTATTGTATGGCTTATTGTTTTGTTTAAACAAATATTTGCATATTCTTGAATAGGTATTAATTTTAAAATCTTAGGATCAAATCTATTTATGAATGAAGGTATTAATAATTCAATAAGCTTTAATGAATTTAGTTCAAGTATAACCCTTTTTCTTTCATGACTTTTAATGTATGCAATTGATGCTTTAGTTATTTTATCAGGATAGTATTCTTTGAAAATTTTATATGAATATTTTTTAAGAACACCTAGATTAATCATCTTGTCTCTAAATTGTCCTTTATTTTCCCATGAATCTTTATCTTTAAATTCATTATTATTAAGACTCCACAAAATTATTTCTTTTTGTGAAAAATAAGTTCTTGATATCATGTACAAAAATAATTTTGAGTGTTTGCGAAATATTGCCTGATTTAACATAATTATAAGGAATATATATCAATTGATAAATGTTTTGAAAAAATAGGGTTACTAACAATATCTTTTTAAATAACTCAGTAATTCAAAGACACAGTAAAATTATAATTAAACTATGGAGATGATGTAAAAAATGGCAAAAAAACGTGTTGCAAGACAATCAGTTAAAAAGAAAAAATGGTTCCCAATTGTATCCCCTAAATTATTAGGAGAAAAACCAATCGGAGAAACATATTTAGAAGAACCTGAATTAGCAGTTGGAAAAACTATTAAGATTAATTTAATGCAAGTTACTGGTGAAATCAAAGCTCAAAATGTCAATTCTAAATATGAAATTGTAGAATTTAGAGAGAATGTTTTAAGAACAAAAATTACTGATTACACTTATTTAAACTCTTCATTAAAAAGATTAGTAAGACGAAGGATGACCAAAGTTGATGATTCATTAGTTATTATGACTAAGGATGATGTCAAAGTAAGAATTAAGCCTTTGGTTTTAACAAGAGGAAAAGTTAGTAAATCTTTGGAATCTGCATTTCGAGCAGCTGTAAGAAAACTTGTGATTGAAGCTGTAGGAAAAAAAACATATGAAGAATTGTTTGCAGATGTTATTAAAAATAGACTTCAAATTGAGATTAAAAACAGTATTATGAAACTTAGTCCAATCAAAACTGTTATTATTCGAGTTCTAAAAGAAGAAAGAAATCCAGATGTTGTTTTGTCAGCTCTTCCAAAAAAAGTTCCTGATCTTAAGAAAGAAGAAAAGGATAAAAAATCAAAAGAACCTGAAGTTAAGGATGAAAAAACTGAACCAAAGAAAGAAGTAAAAGAAGTTAAAGTAACAGAAGAGAAACCTGTCAAAAAAGAAGCTAAGGAAGAAAAATCTGTTGAAGAGAAATCTGTTAAAAAAGAAACAAAGGAAGAAAAACCTGTAGAAGAACCTGTTAAAAAGGAATCTAGGGAAGAGAAACCTTCAGAGGAAAAACCTTCAGAAAAGCCGGTCAAAAAAGAAACAAAGGAAGAAAAACCTAAAGTTTCTAAAAAAGAATAATTTTTTAATTCTATTTCTTTTAAATTTTGTTTATTAAAAAATAAAGAAAAATATTTAGTTTATTCCATAGGTATTATTCCAAGTTGTCTAGTCAATTTAACAGGCAGTAATGTTAATTCACCTTTTGATTTGTATTCGGTATATTCTAGACGTCCTGCAGCATTGGCTTGTTCATATGTGGCTGAGCCAACCATTGTGGTCTCAAAGCAATCAATTCCCATTTCAGGATTAGTTGCTACATCCCAACATATGAATGCGTGTCCTGGAACAAGTGCAATGTATGGATTCATTCCAATGTTTTCCATAGCAGATGCAAACAATAATACTCCATCAATACAGTTTGCCGATGCAAGACTTATTGATTCAGATGGAAGTTTAATTCTTTGTGACGCTTCCTGGTTTGAGCTAAAACTTACTGGAGAATTGATATAAGTGATTCCCATGGATTGAACAACATTATAGATTGCTTCAATTTCATCTCCTGAATATTCAGTAAAGTCAGCTGGAAGTGTACAGGTGCTGCATTGATATCCAGTCATTGCTCTATTTGATTTTAATTCAGCGGCAACTCTTATTATTTGGTCAACTTTTTCAATATGAGGAGTAACCCAAGCACCAATCAGGTATGCGGTTGACACCCATTCATCATTAGATTGGACAGCCCAAACCATAGTATCTTTTGCATAAATTTTGATAGATTTTGTATCTTCAGCAATTGTCTTATAATCTTGAGTTACATAATAGTAAAGATCTGCGTACTTCATTTCAGTAATGTCATCTGCAATATACGAATAGATCTGAGGAGTTTGTTTTACTATCTTTGTTTCTCCAGGTTCAAATGTTTCAGTTACTGTGCCATAAGTGGTATGACCTTTAATTTGAGCATTGAAAGATACAGTTACAGGTTGAGCTTCATTATTAGTATATTCATACTCCATCAATGAATAATTTAGTGCAGGATATTGATTATATACTCCTGCCATGACATAAGGAAGATGTCTAATTTCCAAATCATATAGCATTGTGTTTTCTAGCTCGTATTTTTTATCATATAAAGTTGATTTATATGTATAAATTTCATTTCGTTTATCTTCAACTGTCTGCTTGAGTGGGGTTGGTTCATGACCAATACTTTCTAGTTCAAGATTATTAATAGCTAAGAATGACTTAAATGACATCATATGAGAATCAACCTCATTGTAGAAAGCTTTCATTTCTTCAATTTTTGTTAATTTATCTTCTTTAGAAATGTCTTGGCTCTCAATTTGTGCTTTTAATTCTTCATAAACTTTAGCTTCTTCATTATACTGAGTTTGAAATGCATCAATGTCTTCAATAATTTGTTTGTATTTTTTAACTTTTTTTTTTTCTTGTTCTAATTCAAAAAATGAAGAATCAATTTGTGCCAATTTTAATTCAGTGTTAATTTTTCTTTTTGTTAGCGCTTGTCTGTTTTCTCTAATGAAGTCATCTTGAACTTTAAGATTTTTATCATAAAGTTCGAGTTCTTTTTGAAGTTCTGAGATAATATCTAAACGAAGTGAGTCATCCATATCATTCATCAAAGTTTCTGTTTTGTCCGTGATATTTCTCCATTGATCTGTTAAAAAATCTTGATTTACATAAAATTGCGTTTCAATTTTTTTGTTTGCACAACTTGTTAGAAATATTGCTATAATTAATGTTAAGATTAAAGTCTTTCTTGAGAATATTTTCAATCCATTCACCTCTAAAAATAATAATTAATAGATTTGCGGGAATTTTACTTAATAAATTTATCTATATAGTTTTTAATTATATTATTGTTACAACATATTCTGAAAATTCACTAAATCTTGTTTCTAATTTTTTTCTTTTGTCATCATAATTAAGATGTTTTAAAATATTTTTTTTGTCAGATATATCTTCTTTTAATCTTTTATTTTTCTCAGTAAGATGTTCCATTGTATATTGTTGTTCCTTGTAGTCCATGATAATTAAGGGTTTATCCATTTCATTGTTAATTTGTGATTTTTTTTCAACAAGCAACATATACTCAGATCTTAAACTTATTAATTTTTCTATATCTACATTTCTACTAAGAATTTTATCTTTGTTTTTGATTGTAATATCTGTTTTAGATATATCTTTCTTTAGTTTATCTATTTCATCAACAACTTTTATTTTTTCATCGGTTACAATTGTTTTTAATGGATAATCAAGATAATCAAGATATATTGACGTGGTTTTTTGCTTATGATATATTTTTCTAAAAGCTTTCTCAAAAATTTTAATCTGATTAGTTATTTTTGATTTAATTTTTAAACATGTGTCGTCAATTTCTAGAAGCTCTCGTTCAAATTTCTTTATTTTTCTATATTCACGACTTTCTTTTAATTTTTCAATTTTAAGTTTTGCTTTTTCTTGTTTTTTTATTGAATCTTCTAAATCAGTAACAAATAACTTTATGTCTTCTTCAAGGTCATCACTTTGGTTTAAAACATCATTAAGTTCATTAATTTTAGATTTTAGAGTCTTATACTCTGTAACTTCGGCAGTTTTTGTGGCATTAAAAAGTTGGACAATAGTGTTTTCAAAATCTTTTAAATTTAATGCAATTTTTTTCATTGTAGTATCAAAAAAATTTGATAAGATATAGTAAGGTTTTCTAGTTTCTTCATTAAATTCATGAATATGTTCCTCAAAATTTTTGCAAAACTTTGCAATTTCTAAATAGTCAAAATTAGGAATTGTTATATTTTCAAGAAACAAATTAGTTTTTTTGATGAAATTGTTTCTGTTTCCATGCATAATTTGAAGTTCTTTTTTACCAAATACACTAGCATCTCCAATTTTTTCAAATTCTAGTGTTTCTAGATTTAATGTAAGGGAGGTTTTGATTGATTCAATATGTTTAATTAATTTTTTGATGTTTTTATTTACATCATCAAGTTTTCCTTTTGTATGTAATTCAAGCCATTCATGTAATTCACCAACATTAATAGAAATCTTTTCAGGTGTTCTGCCAAATAATTTTTTTAGAAATTCCATATTTTCTCAATATGAAATAAATAGTTTATTACTATTAAAAGCTTTGTTTACCATGGTAAGATATTTTAATAGATTTTAATTACTAATATTTAATGAAACGTTCATACAAAAAAAAACCTGTAATGTGGCGACAGATAGCTAAAGATAGAATTAATGGATTATTTGTTCTAGCGGATGAGATCTATAAAGAAAGTCCTAAACTGTCTAACAGATACGTAGAAATTGCAAGACTCATAGGTATGAAATTTAAAGTTAGGATTCCTAAAGAATTTAAGCGTAGATATTGTAAATATTGTTACACTTTTTTAGTTCCAGGTAGTAATTGTCGTGTTAGAAACACTAATTCTAAGATTGTTTATAGTTGTTTTAATTGTAAGAAATTTATGCGGTATCCTTTCAAGCCTTTAACCGGTGCCAAAATAAAGTAACACCTAAACCAATCGAAAATCAAAGATTTTCGGTGTTCCAAAAATTTATAATTTTTGAAACCTTGAGGCAAACAAATCCAGTAGTATTCAATTGAATACTACGTTAAAGAAATTGCAAGTTTTCTTGTTAAATTATTCTATTTATTTAATGTTTTAATGTTGTTGTTACTATAAAATGGTTACAAAACCGAAACATTTATATAGCTGGCATTACTACCTTTTAGTAAGAACTCAGCGTAGGAGTTAAATTCTTACTATCACCCCACCCACAAGAAAGCCTCTTACGCAGGTTCTTTTTATATTCAAGTGATCTAAAATGTACGAAGAAGAAGACAAGGAAATTCTGAAAAAAGTCAAGAGTTTTTCTAGACGAAAAAAAAAGGATTTCTCAAGTGCAATAAACAGCAAAAACCTCACAGAAGAAGAAATGGACGAATTATTCTTATCATCATAAGAACTCAAAATTTATCCATGTAAATCTTAATTTAATAATTATAGGTTGATTCAAAAATGGCAAGAATAAGAAGAAGCAAGACTAATACTAAATTTTTCATGGATATTCCTAAAGACGACATCAATGGAAAACGTTGGAAAAAATCTGATGATGACGATGCGCTTGAAGTAGCAACGGAATAATTTTTTATAATACACTTTCTTTCTTACTTAATTAATATGTATAAAATTGATACCGAAAATATAATTTCTCAAATAAATGAACAAGAATCAAAATTAGTTTGTCTTCATTTACCTGATGGGTTAAAACCTAAAGCCAGAGAATTACAAAATGAAATTGTTCAGAAAACATCTGCACAAGTAATTATTTGGGGAGGTTCATGTTATGGGAGTTGTGATTTACCTTTGGAAGTTAAAAGACTTGGTGTTGATTTATTAATACATTTTGGACACAGTCCTTGGCAAGATGCAGGGAAACGAGATTATGGAGTGATTGAATTAAAATGAATATAAATACCGATAGTAAACCTTTTTTGATAAAGTCCGACAATTTAGAAAAATTAAGACCAAGTATTATTAAAGTTACAAATTTGATAAAAAAAGCAGTTAGTGAAAAAAGACAAATAGTTATTAGACATCATGATGATTGTGATGGATATACAGCAGGTTTAGTATTAGAAAAAGCAATTAAGTCTATAATTAATGACCATAAACCTCAATATTTATGCACAAGACAACTAAGTAGATCACCTTATTTTGATTATATTGATGCACTTAGAGAGGCAAATAATTTCATGAGTGGGTATAAACGAGTTGCACCATTAATTATTCTAACAGATTTAGGTTCAAACAGTCAGAGTATGAAATCTATTCAAAGATTAAGTGATTTTGGGTTTGATTTTATTATTGTAGATCATCATAGGTTTGATATAGAAAATAAAGAAATTGCAAAGGGATTTGTTAACCCGCATGAATTTGATATGGGATCAAGTTTAAATGCTGGTGCACTTGCAACAGAAATTGCATTATTTATTAATCCTTTATTGACTGATTTAACTCATTTACCAGCACTTTCAGGTGTAGCTGATAAATCAAGTGGAACAGATTTTGAAGAATATTTAAAACTATCTGGATATACAAAAGATGAATTAATGGAATGGGGATTAGTAATTGACCATGATACTTATTATTTAAGATTTAATCCAAGATCTGAATTAATGGAATCTCTTTTTTTTCCAAATGAAAATCAAAAAATTGTGATCAAAACTATGTCAAAAGAGATTGATCAAGGATTTGATGATATAAAACTAGCAGCTAAAAAATTTTCATCAGTAAAAAATATAGGGAATTTAAAATTAGTGATGATTGAAAAACATAAGGTATGTCACAGAGATTATGCATCTTCTAAAATTGTAAGAATAACTCATGAATTGTATGATGGTCCAAGGATAACTTTTGCATTAACTCCAGACTCAATTAGTTACAGAGCAGATGAAGTTGATTTTAAGGGACCTGCATTGATTAAAGAATTAAAGGAAAAATTCCCATTTGCATTAATCAACGGTGGAGGTCATGATGTTGCAGGATCTATTAGATTTAATGAAGCGTCTAGAGACGAAGTTATTGAATTTTTAATTGAATCTATAACAAAAATTTGACCATAATTTTTTATACGCTTTTAATTTATTTTTTCATTATGGAAACATTTCAATTTTTATTGATCCTTTTAGTTACTTATTTTGGAATAATTATTGGGATAGTAATTTCAAGGTTTACAAGAGAAGAAATAAATCCAGGAAAAAAATATTTTTTGAGTGCAAAATCATTGATGACAACGTTTATGTTTTCATATTTCTTTTATCAATTGAACATAAATATATTTGTAATATTAGTTACATCTTTAATATTTTTTATAATAGTACATTCACTAAACAGAAAATATAAATCAGTTTATACAAATTTAATTGAATTCTCTTTAATGTCCATAATGTTTAACGAAACTTTAAAATTTGGTTATGTTGTTAGTATATTGTCTTTTTTTTATCTTATTGTGTTTGCATCACTAGAATACGATATTAAATTAAATTTTGTTAATAATTTAAAAATTAGTTTTGTAAAAACATTTTATTTTCCAATTTTTTTAATTATATTATATTTCATTTAAAAAATAAAAATAAATTTTGCAATTAAAATGCCTAAGATTAAACCTGCTAGGCCTTGTTTTGGAGTATGTCCAACTAATTCATACAAACGTCTTGTTCTAAATTTTCTAAAATGTTTGAACTCATCAGCTACTTTGTTTAATATTTTTGCTTGTTTACCTACTGATCTACGTAATCCAACAGCGTCAGCTAATACAATTGATGAGACAATTAAACTTACCATAAACAAATTTGATGCACCTTCAAGTAAATATACTGAAGTTGTCATAGATGCAACACTTGCCATATGGGATGAAGGCATACCTCCAGTTTTAAAGAAAACCATTAAATTCCATTCATCTGTTCCAAGCCAATAAAAGAAGACTTTGACAATACTTGCAACAGTGTATGCAATTATTACACTAAGTATAATTTTGTGAGTAAAAATATCTGTAAAAAACCCCATGTTAGCAATAATTATGCGTTAATAATATAAAAAACTATTGGATATTGCGTAATTTTGGTTTAATTTACCTCTACATCTATTACAAATGGCTGATAGAATATTGTTTCAGAAATGTATAGCTCTCCTGATTCTTCAGGATGAACAAACAAATTGATTGTTCTATCTTTTCCTTTTTTTAAAGATATTGTAGCATTTCCAAATTGGTCATACTTAACTGGTTGCTTTAATAAATTTTCATATCCGTTTTTTGAGTAATGTGTAGCAATTTGTGATAAACAAGTAGCTAAATCTGGATTACCAGTAACGATAAATTCTTCTTCAATTTTAATAGTTCTTGTATTGTTTAAACTATCCATTGCATCAAGTATTGCATCCGTAATATCTAAAATAGGTTTTCGTAATACTTCGACATCAATCAATGTTGCACTAGGATCTACATAATCTTTTGTTTCATAACCTTGAAAGTTAAGATAATCTCTTAAAGATGGGTGATTTGGAACATTCATACAGGGCGGAAGAATGTTTTTATATTTAAACTCATAAGTATATTTTAAATTGCATAAGGACATATTAAACAAAATATTTTTAATAGAATTAGCATTCGCTTTAGTATTAGGTTAGGGTGATTTTGAATATGACAAAAAAAAATACAGGATTAATTTGGATTATTGGGCTTATAGGTATATTAGTTTTTATTACAGGTTGTGATGTTGGAGGACCTGGTAAATATGATGAATTTGCAGTATGTGTGTCTGAATCTGGTGCAAAACTATATTCTGCATGGTGGTGTCCTCATTGTAAAGATCAAAAAGATTTGTTTGGAAAAAAATCCTTTAAGATTTTAGATGAAACTGGAACTCATATTGAATGTTCACCAGGAGGAACAAGAACTTTTTCACAGTTTTGTAAGGATCAAGGTGTAACTGGAACTCCAATGTGGAAATTAGCTGATGATTCAATTTTATCAGGGAAACAACCTTTAGAAATTATTGCTCAAAAGACAGGTTGTGAGGATGCACTTATTGCATCTCAAATATAATTTTTTTAAAATTTAGTAACTATTGGTGAAGAATAAGAAATATTTATATAGGATGTTAATTAAACTACAATATCGTAAGCTTTTAAAATAAGCTGTTTTTCCTAAGGAAATACGTACAAAATGGCAAAACTATACAAAGTAAGAAAAAAATGTATGATCTGTGGCGGAGTCTTTTATCCGAAATATGCAGGTTCACTTTATTGTGAAGTATGCAAGAATAAGAAAAAAGATTCTAAAAAACCAGCTAAAATAGCGGTTGTAAAGAAAAAACCGGTTGATAAGAAACCTGTTGTCAAAAAATCTGTAACAAAAAAACCAGTTGCAAAGGGAGTAATGGCAAAAAAACCTATTGTAAAAAAGCCAGTTAAGAAAAAAGTTGCAAAAAAGACGACAAAAAAAATTTCTAAATAATTTGTTTAAGTATTAAAGAGACAAAATATATAAATTATTAATTTTTTATCTATAACCTATACCTTTATCTGGGGATAATTAGGAGGATGTAATAATGAGTAAAAAAATTAGAAAAAAATCCAGTAGTAGTTCTGGAAAAAAATCACATAAACATGAAGTTATTAGAGAACCAGCACCAAATAATGATATGTGGAAAGTTTCCACTTTGTTTTTAGGATTCTTATTGTTGTTGTCAGTGTTCTACATTGGTGTATTATCATCAGTTAGCGTAGACTCTGTTGTTAAAGATTTACAAACATTAGAAACTAAAGAATTATCAACAGAAGTTAAGAGTGCTGTAGGATCATCTTTAACTGCACTTGAAAAATTTGCAGACGTGAAAGAAGTGCCAAGTGATGATGGCCCATCAGGAAACGCTGAGGTAGTTATAATAGAATTTTCAGATTTTGAATGTCCATATTGTGTACGTGCTTATCCAATAGTTACACAAGTTTTAGAAGAATATGGTGACCAAGTTGAGCTTGATTACAAACATTTCCCATTAAGTTTCCATGCTAATGCAAAAAAAGCTGGTGAAGCAAGTGAATGTGCACGTGACCAAGGTAAATTTATGGAATATCATGATACTTTGTTTGATACTAAACAATTAAGTGTTGATTCATTAAAAAAACACGCAGCTGATTTAGGACTTGATGTTGCTAAATTTAGCGAATGTTTAGATAGTGGTGAGAAAGGTGCTATTGTTGATGCTGACTTTGAAGAAGGCAGACAACTTGGAGTAGGCGGAACACCAACCTTTTTTATCAATGGTAGAAAATTAGTAGGTGCTCAACCTTATGAAAACTTTAAAGCAGCAATTGATTCTGCTTTAGCTGGAGAAGTTGTTGAACCAGAAGCTCCACCAACTCAGCCAGAAGCACCAACAGTTCCTAAGACTGATAAACCAGTTGTTGAATTGTTTATCATGAGTCACTGTCCTTATGGTACTCAAATGGAAAAAGGAATTTTACCAGTAGTTAAAGTTTTGGAAGAGGATATTGACTTTGACCTTAACTTTGTATATTATGCAATGCATGGTGAGACTGAAGTTAGAGAACAACAAGCTCAATACTGTATCCAAAGAGATCAAAAAGAACTACTTCAAGACTATTTATTATGTTTCCTTGAAGCAGGAGATTCAGCAGGATGTCTTGAGAGTATTGGCGTAGATATGACACAACTTGATGCATGTAACGCAGAGATTGATGAAGAATTCAAATTAACAGAGAATTTAGAAGATCAATCAAGCTGGTTATCCGGTAGATTCCCCTTATTTGACACAGATAAAGCAGATAATGAGAAGTACGGCGTTAGAGGTTCACCAACTTTAGTTATTAACGGTGTACAAGCAAGCTCAGGTAGAGATTCATCATCACTACTAAAAACAATTTGTGGTGCATTTAATGAAGCTCCAGCAGGTTGTGAGACTGTATTTGAATCAGGTAATCCAAGTCCAGGATTTGGATTTGATGAAGCAAGTGCAGGTAACGCAGCAGCAGCCGGTTGTGGAGTATAAATATAATATAAACCAAACCAAAAATTTTTTATTTATTTCTTTTTCTTTATTATTTTATGAAAACAGTGTTTATATTTCATGGTACATCTAGTAGTCCTGATGAGAATTGGTTTCCTTGGTTAAAAAAAGAGCTTGAGGAATTAGGATGTAAAGTTATTGTTCCAAAATTTCCAACACCTGAGGGTGAATCACTTGATGCTTGGTTTGGGGTAATAAATAAATACAAATCACAGTTTGATAAAGATTCAATTATAGTTGGTCATAGTAAAGGTGCACTTTTTTCAATTAGAGTTCTAGAATCACTGAGAAAACAAATTCATGCTGCGTTTTTAGTTGGAGCACCAATTGGAATAAAACCAATTAAATATTATGATGCTGATTTAAAATTTAGTAAAGGATTTGATTTTGATTGGGGTAAAATATTTAATAATTCAAAACACTTTTTTGTATATCATTCCGATAATGATCCTTATGTAAGCTTAGGAAATGGAAAAGAATTAGCTAAAAAATTAGGTGTTGAATTATCATTTAGATCTGGATGTGGACATTTCAACGCAGAATCAGGTTTCTTTAAATTTTCAAAATTACTAGAAGATATTAAATCAGTCCTATAGTGCTTATTGAGTTATTTTTTTCTCACAACTCCATTTCATTTAAATATAAGTGTGCGTATCCTTATCACTAGTGAACACAAATGACACAAAGAGCAAAAATTGAGATAATAACAAGCCCAACATGTCCAAACTGTCCACCTGCAAAGAACGCAGTTGCTAAATTTAGTTTGGATAGGGATGACGTTAAAGTAGTTGAATTAAGTACAGCGACACAAAAGGGAAGCAAACGAGCTAGAAGTTTAGATGTACGAAGTGTCCCAACATTAATTATTACAGGACCAGGTACTGATGAACGTATAGGTTATGTGGGTATTCCAACTCAAGATCAATTAAATAGAATGGTTAGTATTGCAAAAGGTACTGAAAATTGGGAGCAAGAACAACCAAAAGAAAATATCGTGTCAAGATTCATGAAACGAATTAAAACAGGCCTTTAACCATAAGACCTAAATGTCCTTGTTAAAGACTGGTGGAAACATACTAAGAACCATATTGCCTTAAAAAAACGGCAAATGGGTCGAGGAACTATTGTGAACTTAATGATAAAATAGATAGACAAATTAAAACAAAAGGTGATTATAAAATGAATAAAATAAGAGTTTTTTCAACAATGACTTGTCCATATTGCTACATGCTTAAAGATTTTTTAAAAGCTAAAAATGTTAAGTTTGAAGATATAATGGTGGATCAAGATCAAAACGCTGCTATGGAAATGGTTAGAATTTCTGGTCAGCGTGGTGTTCCAGTGGCTGAAGTCAATGGACAAGTAATAGTTGGGTTTGATCAACCTAGAATTGAAGCTGCTTTATCAGCATAATAATATTTATATTAGTTATTCTTATTTTTTTAATAATTAAGATAAAAAATGATAACATTTGCATGCCAAGATATTGAATTTTCTGATTTACTTAGATGTAGTTTTGCACTTAACAAGACTGAATATAATGTCATGATGTTTTTGTTAAAGATAGATAAAGAATTTACTGCAACTGATTTGGGCAAAGCAATGAAACATGATAGGACTACTGTTCAAAAAGCTTTGAAAAAACTAGCTGAAAAAGATTTAATTTTTAGACATCAAATTAATCTAGATAAAGGAGGATATACTTTTGTTTATAGTATTAAGAACAAAGGAGATATCAAGGCTAGAATGACAAATTTAGTTGAAAAGTGGTATGATGAAGTTAAACTTGAGATAAGTAAGTGGTAATGATTTTTAATTAAAATTTTACTTAGCTAGTGTAATTTGTAATTTTTTCTTTTTAATGTTTAAATATCCACCATTCAAAGTGTACTACGGTGAAGTCTATATATAGATGTAGCGCAATAGATGCAAATAATCCAAAGAACAATGAGAGTAAATATATGTAGCGGTCTTCCTGCGTAAGTGAGGAGAGTTGAGGCATTAATGGGAATTTTAAACTCTAACATTATTTAACATAACAAAATAGTAAACTATTTTGAATGTCAAGTAAGCTCTACTTACTTAACAAATCAAAAATTAAAAAAATTTTTGAAAGTAAAATAACCACTCTGTGTTTATTTAACATATCCTCGAACAATCATTTTACCAAGTGAACTAAGTTCAACTGATATTCTACCTTTATTTTCAACTGTATCAATTAAACCCATGTCTTTTAATCCTTCTGATTTTAAGTTACCATTGATGTGATATGAAATTAAAGGTAAACTCATCTTAGTTTTTTTGCTTAATTCGTCAAGTGACGCACAACAGTTTGAATTATTTAATATCTTTAAAATGTCCATCTTTTTGTCAGAAATGATTTTGTAGTAATCAAATTTCATGACAGGAAGCATCATAGCTTTTGATTTGTCTGTTGCAAATGCTTTAAGTCCGTTTACAAAAGCTGCTGAGGTTGCAGCACATCTTGTTGTCCTGTCACCAGTTGCAACATTAACTAATATTTCTTTACCTACTTCAGCATTCCTGATTTCAGATATTGCCATAAAGACTCCTTCCCAAATTTCAATTTCAGTAGATCCTTTAACATTAATTTTGTTCGCAGGTACTTTAAATCTATCAAGATCTTTAATTATTGTATCAGCTTCTTGCTGATATTTTTCAGGAGTTATTAATATAATTTTTTCAGTTTGAAATTCTTTAATTCCAACAAACAAAGCATCCATATTATCTCCCATTGGAGCAATTACAATATTTTTCACAATTCATCACCTATTTATGTTTCTAATTTATTATTTAAAGATTAAAACTTTAGTTTTCTTTATAAATATGATGTTTAACTAACCTTTGCAAGGGTTAGAAACCCAAGAGAGCAAGTGCTATTCATAAAATTGAATAGCACGGGGAAAAGAAAGTTTAAAGATTATTATTTTAATTTAATCAATCAGAAAATTTTATATACCAAAATTTTTTTGATAGACATATGCAAGAAACACTTAATCTTAATTCATTTACACAAGAAGAATCAAAAGAGGAACCAATTCAAGAGAATAATGAAAATATTTCAAAACCAGCGGATGTTGCTGTTACAAAACCGGATGTTCCTGTTACAAAATCGGATGTTCCTGTTGCAAACTCAAATAAAAAAGAGACAAAAGCTCATGAGCTAGCAAAAAAGCAAAGAGATATCTCAATTGCAGAATTTTTTGAAAAGAATCGTCATTTACTTGGGTTTGATAATAAAAAGAAAGCATTATTAACAACTATTAAAGAAGCAGTTGATAATTCTCTTGATGCATGTGAGGAAGCAGGTGTCTTGCCAGAATTAATTGTTGAAATTACTGATATGGGTGGTGAGAGATACAGAATTGCAGTTGAGGATAATGGTCCAGGAATCATTAAAGCACAAATTCCAAAAATATTTGCAAAATTATTATACGGAAGTAAATTTCATACACTAAAACAAAGTAGAGGTCAGCAAGGTATAGGAATAAGTGCAAGTGTTATGTATGGTCAATTAACAACAGGTAGACCTGCTAGAATTATTTCAAAGATTGGACCAAATCATCCTGCAAATGAAATTGAATTAAAACTTGACACTGTAAAAAATAAACCAATGATTATGTCTGAGAATGAGATTGAATGGCATAAACCCCACGGAACAAGAATTGAAATTGATTTAGAAGGTTCATATGTTTCAGGACGTCAAAGTGTTGATGAATATATTAAGAATACTGCTATAATTAATCCACATGTTACAATAATTTACCAACCTCCAAGAGGTTCTCAAGTTATGTTTGTTAGAGCAACAGATGAGATGCCTCATGAAGCTAAAGAAATTAAACCACATCCATATGGGGTTGAACTGGGTCGATTAATGAAAATGCTTAGATATACTGAATTTAGAACACTTCAAGCATTTTTAACAAATGAATTTGCTCGTGTTGGTAGTGGGACTGCTAAACAAATATGTGAAAATGCTGCATTACTTCCAACAACAAAGCCAAAGAAAATGGCACGAGAGATGGCTGAGCAGTTGATGAAAGGTATTAAAGAAACTAAAATTAGAAGTCCTCCAGCAGATTGTATTTCTCCAATTGGCCAAGGGTTACTAGAAAAAGGATTAAAAAAAGAAGTTAATGCTGAATTTTATGCATCTGCAACAAGACCTCCAGGAGTATATCGAGGGAATCCATTTGTAATTGAGGCTGCAATTGCTTATGGTGGTAACATGGAAGCAGATAAATCAATAGAGATTTCAAGATTTGCTAATAGAGTTCCTTTGTTATATCAACAAGGAGCATGTGCAATAACTAAGAGTATTACAAAAACTAATTGGAGGAGCTATGGATTAAGACAAAGTAATAATAGTGTTCCAATAGGTCCATGTATGCTTATTATTCATATGGCGTCAGTCTGGGTTCCTTTTACAAGTGAAGCTAAAGAAGCATTAGCACATTATCCTGAGATTATGAAAGAAGTAAGGCTTGCAATTCAGGAAGTTGGTCGTGAACTAGGTAAATATTTACATAAGAAAAAAAGATTAAAAAAAGAATTATCAAAGGTGGACTATATTGCTAAATATCTTCCTCATGTATCAGGAGCATTGCAGGAACTTTTAAAACTAGAAGATATTGAAAGAGAAAGGATGGAAGGACATTTAAGAATAATTTTGGAGCAGTCACGAGCTATTAAAAAAGACGAACTTGAACAATTAAAACAAGACTTTGGTCCAAAAAGAGTTAGGGAAGAAAGTGAGATTGATATGATTGAAGGACTTGATGATCTTGACGAAATTAATGAAGATTTAGACGATGATTCTGCACCATCAGTAGATTCTACTGAAGGGGGTGAGGAATAACCATGACAAAAGAAACTGTTCCTGAAAAGATTAAAAGAATTTCAACAGATATTTACACTGATATTATTCAAGAGAAAAAACCAGAAATTACAATGCCTTTAAGATCTCTTTCAAATGTTACTTATGATGACGTTACTGGATATTTTAAACTTAATAATAAGTTTAAACAAAGAACCTTAACAGCAGCATCAGTCAAAACTTTTGCACAAACTCTTAAGATGATGGGTTTATCTAAAGAATTGGTTGAGAGTAATGATATTGCAACAAAAAGAGAAGCGTATTACGTAAGTAAAAACTGGGGAGATGCACGGTTTAAGGCTCAGCCAGAATCAGATGGTGTCATGGACGATGTTGAATCAATGTTTATGGTTAACCGTGAACAAATGGGATTTATTCCAGAAGAAAAAGGTGGAGATATTGCTGGAAAATTAATTGTTATTGATAAAGATCAAGAAACAGATAAAGAATTAAAGATTGATTGTACTAAATTTGGTTCAGGTGCTTATTCGGTACCTATTTCAGTTGAACATTTAAAGTTTGAGACTGATGCAAAATTTATTTTGGCAATAGAGACTGCTGGTATGTTTCAAAGACTTGTAAAACATAAATATTGGAAAAAAGCAAACTGTATCTTAATTAGTATGGGTGGTGTGCCAACTAGAGCATTAAGAAGATTTATCAGGAGACTTGCAGATTCACAGAAAATTCCAGTTTTTGTATTTACTGATGGTGACCCATATGGATTTTTGAATATTTATAGAACTTTAAAGGTGGGAAGTGGAAATGCTGCACATTTAAATGAATATTTTTGTGTGCCTCAAGCAAAGTTTATAGGAATAACAACTCAAGATATTATTGATTATAAACTGCCAAGTCATCCCCTAAAAGAAGTTGATCTTAAACGTATCAAAGATGGTATTAAGAATGATCCATTTGTAAGACATCATAAACAATGGCAAAAAGCATTAGCTGAAATGGCTAAAATGAAGGTAAGAGCAGAACAGCAAGCATTAGCAAAACACGGATTAAATTTCGTAATTACTGATTATTTACCTAAGAAATTAGC
>Ga0233437_1001743_pt1 | contig 37407 bp, 29 predicted proteins | sample SI_122_August201_FD_182714 | JGI IMG/M metagenome (GOLD analysis project Ga0233437, IMG submission 182714) | Seawater microbial communities from Saanich Inlet, British Columbia, Canada - SI_122_August2016_200_MG | ecosystem: Environmental > Aquatic > Marine > Inlet | place: Canada: British... | reverse complement strand
CAAATCTTGATTCTTTTCCCCCTGGTTCTTCAATTGCAATAAAGCGCCCATGCATATTCTGGGAATTATCCAAACTTGTATTTATATGAATTGTGGCAACCTTTTCTTCTTTGCTAAGAGAATCCGGCAGGTAATCAGCCTGCTCCTCAGTTATTAAAGAATCGTTTAAAATTGGATGGAGATACTGAAGTAACACAGAATCAATCACCTGATTCTGTGAAAACATAAACTCCCTGAATAATTCATCCTCAAGTGCCTGTCTTTCATCTTTGAACTGGCTATTTAGCCAATATGCGACAAAACCTGTCAGCACAAGCATGCTGATGATCATTAACAAAGGACTGGCTGTGTATCTATCTTTTTTCATCCGTTAACATTTAATTTTATTTGTCGGATGGAGCTCGCACAACAAAAACAATCATCCATGTTTGTGTTAAAATATTTTTCCTTTTGTAATGCTCGGTTCATAACTGATTTCCGTACAAATATATAGGCCTCTATCCAATACTCACCTTTCTTTTAACCTAATTTAACCTTAATTAGCCATGCCTTAACCCTAACTGGTAATCGGACAGTGTACTTTTGACCAAACAAAATTTTACAAATCATGAAAAGAATTATTTTATCTATTGTTTGTTTAGTCGCCATGGGTGGCTTATTCTCGCAAGCTTCAGCTCAAGAGGGTAAAGTTGTATATGAAGAAGTTATGAAATTAGATATTCAAATTGAGGGTGATGGTGCACAGTTTGCAGATATGTTACCTAAGGAAAGAAAATCATCTAAAGTATTACTCTTTAACTCTGATGTTTCACTTTATGAAAATAACAAAGACAAAGAAAGTGCCGAAGATATAGCTATGGAACATGGGGGAGCTATGGTGATGATGAAAATGGCTGAACCAAACAATAAGTTCTATATCAACTTTGATAAACAAAAAACCATTGAGAAGAAAGAATTCATGACCCGTAGTTTTTTAATCGAGGGCAAAGTTGAAGCCTCGGGATGGAAGTTGACAGGGGAGCAAAAAAACCTTCTCGAATATCCATGCCAAAAAGCGGTTAAAACTGATGATGAAGGTAAGGAAACTATTGCCTGGTTTACAGCTTCAATACCTGTTTCCGCTGGTCCGGGATCTTTTATTGGCTTACCTGGTCTGGTTCTGGCAGTTGAAATGAATGATGGTGAGCATACAATTATGGCCCAATCTGTTGAGATGATGGACATAGCTAAAGATAAATTAGCCAAACCAAAAGGAGGCAAGAAGGTCAACCAGGAAGAGTTTGACATTATTGTTGCCGAAAAAATGAAAGAAATGGGTGCTCAGGAAGGCGAAGCCGGTGGCACTTTTATCATGAAAATTGAAAGATAAGGGGGATTATTCAAATGCGTTTATTTGTAACATTAATATTAAGCAGCCTGGTATTTAACGTTTTCGGACAAATAAGCAATTTGTCGGGTGAGATTAGTGATGAAAAGGGTCAAGCGATGCCTTCGGCCACTGTTGTTCTCCTGAATCCTGTGGATTCAACCATGGTTTATTTTGGAATTTCTTCTGATAATGGCCACTGGGAGGTGAAAAATATCCGTCCGGGTAAATACTTGATGCAGTTTGCTTTTCTTGGATATGAAACGGCTTATCGGGATATAAGTTTGCCATATGACAAAGGTGAATACTGGGGTATAATGGCAATGACACCACAGGCTGTGAATCTGGATGGAGTGCAGGTGATTGGTGAATATGTCCCAATGCAGATTAAAAAAGACACTATTGAATTCAATGCAAGAGCTTTTAAAACAAAACCTGATGCTGTAGTTGAAGACTTGTTGAAAAAGTTGCCAGGGATTCAGGTGGATCGTGCCGGAAATGTTAAGGCCATGGGTGAGGATGTGCGCAAAGTACTTGTTGATGGTAAGGAGTTCTTTGGGAATGATCCAAAGGTTGCCACTAAGAATCTACCGGCAGATGCTGTTGAAAAAGTTCAGGTTTTCGACAAAAAATCAGAGGAGGCTGAGTTTACCGGAGTAGATGATGGGAGTCGTAGTAAAGCTGTTAATCTTGTATTGAAAGAAGATAGAAAAAAGGGTGTTTTCGGACATGTCAAAGGAGGTTATGGCACAAATAACCATTACCAGGCCGATGCAAAACTTTATCGCTTTTCTGACAAGGTACAGGCGGCCGGATTAATCATGCAAAACAATATCAATCAGTTTGGCTTTTCCTTTCAGGATTATATGGATTTTAATGGTGGATTAGGTGCCCTCATGAGCGGCGGCGGTTCAGCACGGATTACAATCGATAGTGAAGGATCGATGCCTATAAATTTTGGTCAGCCTGTCAGCGGCTTAACAAGCTCTGGTGCTGGTGGAGCCAATTTCTCTTACTCCTGGAATAAGCAAAGAAGGGTCTTCATGAGCTATATGGCTAATGGAATAGATAAGGATTTGGTGCGTAATACTTATACACAGAATTATCTTGAATCAGGCTCCTATATTCAGGAAGAAGATCTGACAGAGACCAAAAGAGATACAACTCATAACATCAATTTTGGTATGAGGTATGAGATTGACTCTACTCAGAACATTATCATTGATGGTGGGGGATCCATGACCTTCTCAAACAGATGGGGACAAAGCTATACCAATAGTTTTGCTGATGACATTAAAATGAACTGGCTTGATCGTAAAAACAACCAGGGCTCTGAAAGAAGCAATTTTAATGCAAGAACGTCATGGTTGAAAAAGCTAAATCATAACAAAACAGTTGCAAAAATTTCAGCAAATGCCAATTACACAGCAAATTCATCAAGGCTGGATTGGAAGAATACGAGCTGGTTTGCCAGTGATGATAAGGAAAGAACTGAATCTCTGTTTCAGAATACCCTAATTGAAAACCTTAGTTATAACGGTAATTTTACACTGACTCAAAAGCTGGGAAAGAAGTATTTTATTCTACCTGAAATTAATGCTTCTTCAAGTTCTGATGATATGGTAAGAACTCAGGGTATACCCTACCCGAGTGATGCAATTGTCGACTCTTTGAGTCCGAATTTTAACCGGACATATGAGTATATCAGACCAGGTATCACCTTCAAGAGAAGTACAGACCGGACTCAGATAAACCTTATTCTGAAAGCTGAGTGGTTTAAAACTTTAAACAGCTTATGGGATGATCAGGCGATTTCAAAAACTGGTTTTTACCTTTTACCAGGTATGAATCTCGATTGGGAATATCGCACTGGGCATAGGATCAATCTGAGATATCAGTCGAATGTTTTACAGCCCACACTGAATCAGTTGCTTCCAATATCTGACAATAATAATTCTTTGTCCGTATTTCACGGAAACAGGAATTTAAAACCAGAATTCAGGAACAATGTATTTGCCCATTGGATCATTTTTGATCAATTCTCTTTTACTTCGATGTTTGCTAATTTGAATGCAACGTATACCAAAGATAAAATCAACTGGGCAAGAACAATTGATGATCAATTCGGACAAACCGCAACCCTGATCAATGTGGATGATGATTATTCTGTTCGTGGTGGAGTGGATTTTTCTACACCAATCAGAAAACTAGGTATAAAGTTGAATTTGGGTATTTCAGAAACCTGGAACAGGGGAATAAACCTGGTGAACGACATTGTAAATGTCAACACAAATATGGGTCATAAAGTCTCGATGAGTGTGGAAAACAGAACCAAGAAGAAATGGGATATAATTGCTGGTGGATCAGTGAGCATGACAGATGCAAAATATTCTCTTCAGGAATCACTCAACAACAGGTATCTCAATATGACATATTATTCTGAAATTAGGTATAATCCTAATGAGCACTGGGATTTCTTCGTGTCAGCTGATGTTGTTAATTACAATAATAAAAGTTTTCGCGAATCAATTACCGTACCCCTGATAGGAGCTGAGATCAGCTACTTTTTCCTTGAAAATAAAAGGGCATCAATAAGCCTTCAGGGGTCAGATTTACTCAACAGAAACACAGGTATTCAGCGAATTAGTGAGATGAATTACCTGCGTGAGACAACAACAAATATTATTGGACGGTATGTGTTATTATCATTCAAATACCGGCTTAATAAACTTGGCGGCGGTAATGGTATTGTGATAAAGAGTCACAGATAGAATCTTGTTAAACCTGTCAGGTACTTATTACCTGACAGGTTTCTATTTCACCATAACAGTTTCAATGATTTGCAGCTTCCAGGAATAATCCTCTACCTGAACCATTCTTAATCGTACATAACCGTAATGGGTTTTATTGCCATCACTCATAGATAAAGCCAAATAGCTGTCATTTTCCCAGTTTTTTAGTCCGAGGCGAAAATCCTTCTCAATTGTACCGGTACTCATGTGCATGTCATCAATATCCTTCCAATAATTATGCAGACAGATATTTCCTTCACCAGCATACCAGTTCTGTGATGGTGACAAAATATCTCCGACTTTGAAAGTTTTTATATAGTTGCCAGTCAAAAACTGTGATACTTCAAAAATATAGCCCTGAGAGGGACAAGTATATCCGACATTTAAGGTAAACTCATATTTATCATATTCAGGGGCAATCCCATCCCTTTCACAAGAATAAGTTGTATCTGCCACCACATGAGAACAAAACTTAATATTTGATTTTAAAGGTGAAATATAAATTCTGGATTTCGCAGTTGTCGTCCAGTGCATCTCGTCATCATTGTCAATATACTCAAACTCAAACTCATAATGAAATGAGATGTCCTCACTTTGATCATTATCAATATCCAGACTCAGGGAATTGGTAAGGTTCTCTGAAGCTGGTAAATCAACTGGTGGTGAATATATGTTTTGGTAAACAACTCCCTCTGAAAGATCACCAATCGTCAGAGATGGAGGGTCACCATACCCGGCAAATTGTTCGCACGACTGCATATAAAACAGCATAATCGGAAGCACAAACAGTAATGCCAATCTTTTCATAGTTATCATAGCTTAGTTATTAGTTTCCATAAAGATATAAAAAGTGGTATAAAAAAAAGCAGCCGGCATTTTCAGGATGCCGGCTGCTCTGAAGATAATAGATATTATTTTTTCTTAGCTGGTTTTGAAAAAGGAGGAGGCGTTCCTTTAATTTTCCTCTCCTTTTTTAACAGTAGTAATGCCTCCGCAACAGCTCGCTCCAATTGTGGATCAATGCCTTTCGATAATGACAAAGCATCCTGTCGAACGGCAATATCGGGTGGTACTCCTTCATTTTCAGCAACCCACTTATTATTGATCGGGTCATAAACAGCATTATCGGGGGCAGTAACAGAACCTCCATCAATTAGTGCGTAATGAACTGATGATTTCACCAATCCACCCCATGTTGTAGAACCAATTAGTGGTCCGGCATTTTGCTGCCTGAACACCCAAGGGAAAAAGTCACCGCCCGATCCGGCAAGCTCATTAATCAGGAGAACTTTGGGTCCGAGAATACCTGCCGGTAAACGGAAAGGTTTTCCACCAGGTACTTCATTTGTGAGCCCTGCTCTTAACTTACGTGTCATAAGATCAACCATGTAATCGTCAAGTAGCCCTCCACCATTAAATCGCTCATCAATTACTGCACCTTCTTTATCTTGCTGGGCAAAATAATACCGGTTAAAAGATACAAATCCTGGTCCGCTCGTATTTGGAACCCAGATATAAGCAAGTTTTCCTCCGGATAATTTATCTACTAAACGTCGGTTGTCTTCAACCCAGGCCCTTGTACGTAAAGCATTCTCACTCCTTATTGGCTTGATAGTCTCTTTCCATGATCCTTCAAACTCAGGCTCGCTGTTAATGTGAATGATGGTTTGCTTATTAGACGTACCATCGAGGGCTTTGTACAAATTGTCGGCCGCTGTCAATTCCTCACCATTTATTCCTACCAGATAGTTTCCTTCATCAACTTTTATTCCCGGACGATCAAGCGGACTGCTTAAACCCGGATTCCAGCTTTCTGTGGTATATATCCTTTCTATTTTCCAGTAGTTATTCTCTGCGAACAGGTCAGCACCTAATAGTCCACTAGCGGCAGATTCTATTTTTGGTATATCTCCTCCACCAACAAAACTGTGACCAACAGACAATTCTCCATTGACCATATCGAGGACATAATTGAGATCCGCTCTGTGTTTCACAAATGGAATCAGCGGAGCATAACGCTTATACACTTTGTTCCAGTCTCGTCCGTGCATATCAGGATCATAGAAATAATCTCTTTCGTGTCTCCAGGCTTCTTCAAAAATCTGAGTCCACTCATCCATTCTGTTTAAACGCATCCGGAGGTCTACCTTCATTGTTTTTCCTCCCTTGCCAGATGCACCCGCAGTGCTAATCAATTTCCACGAGCTTCCAACCTGCGCCAGCATTTGCTTACCATCAGCTGAAACAGAGGCCTGCCTCACTCCACTTAAAAAATCCTTAGCTTTCCTGTCTTTCAGGGTATACTTATGAAGTTTCACACTAAAAGTACCGGCTGGTCTTTCGGCAATAAAGACTGATCCGGCAGGACCGCTTATTGTTGACAGGTAAGTACCGGCTGGCATAGAAAGCGCCATAATCCTGCGATCGATTCCATCGAAATCTATTTGAATGAGTTCATCTGCCTCTTTGTCTTTCTTGTCGCCATCTTTTTTACCATCCTCTTTCTTCTCTGAATCCTTGTCTTCCTTATCGGCATCCTTCTTACTATCCTTATCGGCATCCTTATCACCATCCTTATCGCTATCCTTATCACTATCCTTATCACTATCTTTTCCCTTTTTTACTTCTTCCTCATCACTTCGCAGTGAGAATGGTGTAGGATCGTCTTTTCTCAGATTCACTATATACGCAGCATACGTTGGCTTTGCTGTCATTGCGCTGGTGTTAGCCCATCCACTTCCCAGAGCTACATCTGTACTGGCAAGGAAATACATGTGATGTTTATCTCTGTCCCATGCGGGAGCTGAAGCATCAGCAAAAATATTAGTGATAGCTTTAACCTCTTTTGTATCCAGAGACCAAACCTTAATCTGATTCAAGTTATTATCTCCGGCTTTTGCGTAAGCCAGCCATTTTGAGTCTGGTGACCATGTAATGCCCATGGAGCCACGCTGCAAATTATTTCCCCCCACATCGGCGGTGATTATCTTTTCTGTTTCCAGGTCAACTATCCTGATTCTCACATCATCATCAACGAAAGCAATAAACTTTCCGTCGGGTGACCATGTGGGCTCCCATGCCATTTTCGATTCTCCGATTGAGATAGTTTTTACATCAGATAATCCATCCTGCAATGTTATTTTGAGGCTGTAATTTTTTCCATCCTCATCAGAGAACCAAGCGATCTCATCTCCTTTAGGTGACCATAATGGAGCACGGTCAGCTGTTCCTGAACTTTTAGTAATGTTTCTGGCATCACCATGCTCAACAGGAACTGTAAAAATTTCACCACGAGCTTCCATTATTGCACGTTTACCTTTTGGTGATATACCAACAGAGCGTGCCCGTGTACTCACATTTTCCCACTTCTCTGATGCCCATGGAAAATCACCAATCACAGTAATATCCAGTTTCTTTGACTTACCTGTTTCAATATCAAGTGTATGTATATATCCATCCTGCTCAAAACAGAGTGTGTTTTTATAAGCATTCAGGCTCTTAATATCAGTTCCTTTGAATTTAGTAAGCTGCTTTAACTCACCTGATTCAGTTGAATATGACCAGATATTGGATGTCCAGTCCCTATCCGACAGGAAATACACATTTGAACCTAGCCAGATGGGTTCTATATCAGTGGTTTTATCGTTTGGCAACAATGTTTCACTCAAATCTTCCAGATCCAAAATAATCAATGGAGTATTTTGTCCGCCACGATAGGCTCTCCATTCCACATCCCATCGGCTCACACGGTCGAGTATCATTTGTTTACCATCAGGTGAAAATGAACCATTATTTCCCCATTGTGCAGCAAGCAATTTTGCTGGTCCGCCTTTTAAAGGCATGGTCCATAATCTATTATAACGTCCTGGAGCTACATCTCTTGAAGAGGCAAACAATATGTTCTTCCCATCCAGTGTCCAACCCCGGACAATGGAAGAACTGGGGTGCCAGGTATGCCTGCTTGCTTCACCTCCATTTACAGATACTGTATAAACAGCATTCATGCCATTCCTGTTTGAGCTAAATGCAATTATTTTTCCGTCGGGAGAAAAATGCGGATTGCTTTCAACTGCCGGAGTACTGGTAAGGCGTTTCACCTGGTCTCCATTAAAATCTGCAACCCATATATCTCCTCCATAAGCAAATGCCACATGAGTAGAGCTAATAGTTGGCTGACGTAAGAGCCTGGTGCCCTGCGAAGTAGCTGAGGCTACAAAAAATGTTGCGCACAATAAAAAGGCAAAAAATCTTTTCATATAATTTTATGTTTTAATAATATTTTTCGCGAATAAATTTCTGATTCTTAAGGTTCTAAAGTTAAGAGATACTTTCTGAGAATCAAGTGAAATCTTATCAGATCAAAAGCAGTCTTTTTCCATTTTTCTCTTCGGAAAATTAAAAATTGCTTAATTTCAAGCATGAAAATAATATTACTCACTCTCGCCTTTATTCCCTTCTTATTTTCGGGATGTAATTCAAAATCAAATGCACCTGATCCTGCAGAGACAATTGTTGTTAAAGTTGCTGTTGTTATCCAGGATCCTATTATGCCTGGAACCGACGGAAAGAGGATGCACGAAGTGGTAAAAACACCTGGCTATACTTTTGAGTGGAACAATCCCTATGACCTCAATAAGGAATATGAAAAGGCCCTGGAGGAAGTAAGCCATGGTGTAGTGGATTTTGAAATTGTTGAAATTATCGAAGATCCTTTATGTTTTTCAAGTTGGAACGGCACAAACGAAGCCATCTCCATGGAAGAAATGATTGAATTGATTCAGGAAGCGGATTGGAAAAGCCTTAAAGAAGTGGGTACACATTTCGATTATAAAAGATTTGTTGAACATTATGAATTCGACTTGAAGCGTGATCGGGGCGAAATCCATGAAGTATGGGTGTGGTCATATCCTTACGGAGGCATGTGGGAATCTAATTACGTTGGAGACAGCGGATTTTGGCTAAATTCTGAACCTACCACTGGAACGAAAAATGAAAACTTACTGGTGGTAATGGGTCTCAATTACGAGCGCAAAATGTCTCTTGCCATGGAAAGTTTTGGTCATCGATTTGAATCAGTTATGCGTCATGTTTATGGTCGTTGGGAAAGAAATCAGGACCATGCCAATAATTGGGAGCTCTACACCCAATTCGACCAGCACGCACCGGGTGAAGCTCATATAGGCAACATTCATTTTCCGCCGAATGGAGTTCATGATTACGATTGGATTAACGAAACCGTTGTCAATACTTATGCAGACGGTTGGGCCTGGTATCCCGATATCCGGCTAGATTCGATCCGTACTGTAGATTGTACAGAATGGGACTGCTCGCACGAAGGCTACATGCGATGGTGGTTCAGCCATATTCCACATTTTGAAGGAGTAAATCCCGACGATGGTATACTTAATAATTGGTGGCACTATGTTGTTGATTGGGAAGGGGCCAAATAAAAAAGTAAATATTAAACGGATGAAATCATTAGCAGCAATCATTCTCACTTTTTTCTTTGTTTTAGGAACCACCGGCACTCAAACCGCCATGGGACAAAGTGATAAAACAATTTTTGTCTATGGCAATGGAATGGAGAAAACCTTTATTAAATATGTTGCCGAATTAACACATAAAAAGAAACCACGGATTTGTTTCATAACCACTGCCTCAGCAGATCATCCCGGAGTAATCCAATATCTTCAGGAGTTGGTGGCAGATATAGATATTAAGCCAAGTTATTTAATAAGTTTTATTAGTTCCAGTCCGGAGCAGGAATCATTTGAGGATCTAATCATGAATTCTGATGCAATAATGGTTGGGGGTGGCAATACGCTGAATATGCTGGGCATTTGGAAAGCTCAGGGTATAGATACCTTATTACGTCAGGCTTATGAAAAAGGGATTATTCTGGCAGGTGGAAGTGCTGGTTCTCTCTGCTGGTTCAATGCGGGATACTCTGACTCCAGACCTAAAAAGCTGACAATAATCGAATGTCTTGGTTTCCTCAACTACAGCCATGCTCCACATTACAATGATCAGCCTGAAAGAAGACCTCTATATCAGAAGGCTGTACTGGAAGGTAAACTATCAGAGGGATATGCTTGTGATGCAGGGGCAGGACTTCTTTTCAAAAATGGTTCACTTGCCAAGTCTGTGGCTCTCGATAAAAAAAACTACTGCTACTTTGTCTCCGTAAAAGACGGAAAGCTAAGTGAGCAACGATTACGCTCAGAGATTATCAGATGATACGCCAACTTTAGGGTCGTTCTGAAAGTAACTAGGGTCAACACTTATGCTGTTATCTGGATGGGGGTAAAAAATTAAACCTGTCAGGTTTTCGTACTCCAGACAGGTTTAAAAGTTTGATCAGGTCATTTTATGACCAAGCCATCCCAGTACAATCCACGGCACTGTTGCGTCTAATAAAAAAGCCCAGATATCTGGCTCTTTGAACCAAATAAAGCTGGAGTAAGGCACAAAACAGAAACCAATAAATCCAACCGCCAATCCGGCTAAAATTCGTTTGAACAAAGTTGGATCTTTCTGCTGACGAATGAACCACAGAAATATCCAGGAAATGAGGATCATCATGATGAAACTACGAATCATGTTCATCGTCATAGCGCTACTATTGTTCATCTGAAAGTTTAATACAGCCCAGGGTTTTCCTTCATACACTTCCATTGCTTGCTTATATGCATCACCAGATAGTTCGGGATCAGGCTGGCCCAACATATACATTCCCTCTTTCAGACCTGAATCGTCCAGAGCAGCCAGCACTTCATCCTGAAGAGGAGTATATTCAGCGGATGCTTTGTGAAAATTAGGCATGGCGAAAGAAATAAATTGCCAGGCAAAAAGAATCACTGCACCCAGCAGGGCAAACAAAATAGTTTTTTTCATAATACTTGAAATTAGATTAATTACAAGAGAATCATTCTTACTTATTCGCTACCATCGTTTGAAGTTAAACAAGCTAAGAGGCTAATTGTTAAGATATACCAATAATATTATGTCAAGTTTAGTGCTAAACATATGAACATTCTGGTCTCTTTAATCAATGTTAGTGTGCTCTCTGATTCTATCTGACTGCATCCTTATATACCTGAACATCTATATTTTGCAATAAATTACCAGTTTTCACTATATTTGTTTTGTCCCCCACCAAAGAAGAAGAAACCTAAATAATTTTAAAATGAAACGGAATCACTTTCCTTGCTCATTGGTGGTATGCTTATCTTTTGCCTGCCTAACGATGTATTCTTGTGGAAACCAAGCGGATGAATCCCAAGTTACCGAAGCCATTCAACTGAAAATGGATCCAAACAACTTACCACCCGTGGCTATGCTTTCAGAGCTGGTCACCAGTGTAAGAATTGTTCCCCTGGAAACCAAACCGGATTGCCTGATTGGTTCAGTAGGCCGTCTATTTGTTGGTCAATCTGATATTATTCTGGTTGGTCATAATAATCCAAGTGAATTGATGCGCTTCTCGACTAATGGGAAATTTAAAAATAAAATCGGACGGGAAGGAAGTGGCCCGGGGGAGTACCAACGAGTATGGGAAATCACTCCGTTTGAAGATTCAGCTGTGGTTTATTTAAATATGCAATCCCGGAGCAAATCGCTAGCCTATAACTTTGATGGAACATTTATTGGAGAAAACACTTTTCCGAGATCTTTGCGGAATCCAAAAGTATTAGACGATCACCGGATTGCATTTAATTCCAATAAATTTGAGGTTCGAATTGCCAATTCCCTGACCCAGGACACCTTGGATTACATTCCCACAAGTCCCCAATCCAGTTCCCGAATTAAACAGCTATCAGGAAATCCACAAACCGGTTTTTTTTACACCGGATTGGGGCGCGACACCATTTGGCGAATTGATTCCGATTCCATGCGTCCACAGATCATTTGTGATTTCGGTACCGGACATTTTTCCTCATCGGATTACATTGGTTCCATTGGAAGATCCGGTGGGTATCCTCCCGGACATTTCTCAATTGGTGGTGGGGTATTTTACGGCTCCGGGTATTATCATTTCGCTCTGTTAAGACAGAAAGAAGACGAGGAATACCGTTATTTCCATATTGTTGTGAGTGAAAAAACCGGGAAGAGCTGGCACCTGGAGCAAAGCGACAGAAGTGATGATGTGCTGTTTTGTACATCCACCGATTTTAGTACTTGTGCTCATAGCGGTGAATGGGTTGCTGTAGTGGGTGCTTATGAATTGATTGATGCATTGCCCAAAATAGAAGCAAATCAAGGCTTCACATATCCGGCAGGTTTGATTGATCAGATTAAGGATCTCAGTATTGATCAAAACCCGGTGTTGGTGTTTTATACACTTCAATCCTCAGAATGATAAATCTCTGTTGATTAAGCTACTGAAACAGTACAAAGATTAGTTATTCATTGTGTGGCCGAAAAAAATCAATTCAGCCTTGTGTTTCTATTGAGTAAATACCTCGTTTCAGTAATCCCAATTATATACCACCGTATAGAATAGTTCCTCATAGCAGAAAACATTGTCTGAGAAAAATTTCATTTCTGTTCTGGTGAAATCTTCTGATCTATTGCTATAATCCCAGGTATCGAAACCTTTGCCGAGGACAAACCAACCTTTCTGAGAAGGCATAATCTGCTGAATATATGGATTGGTGTAATCGTAATCTTTGACATACTTGCAATTATTGTCTAAAAGGATCCATTGTCCTTCCACGAAAACCTCTGTCATTACATGTCCTTTCATATATCCAGCCATCCCATCATACTCATCATAAGCCCATTGAATATCGGCGGTTTCAATCATAACTGTTGGGAATCCATATTTTCGAAGTACGCTGGAAATAATTAATGACAGAGAATGACAGCCATAAAAAACCCTGTCGACAAAATGCATATTTACATCTTGTACACCAGCCATGCTTCCCCCGGCATCCTGAAAAGTAAAATTCCGGTTTATCCAATGGCATACTCTGAGGATTTCTTCAAATTCATCATCAAGATGGTCGATTGATTTCCTGACCAATTCAAAATTCTCATCGCTCAAGTCAGATTGTTCTCCGGGTATTAAGTAGGTTTCGGGATGATCATAATCAATACCAAATGTAAAATCAATCTCATTGATGTCAAGTGGGCAATGGGAAGTTTTCTCTCTACATCCTGATAAGAATATGGAGGATGCTAATAGCATGAAAAATACTGCAAGTTTCTTCATGACTGAATTTTGTTAAGCCATCCAGGGATGAATCAATAAAGTTACAACAGAAAATTCAGTTCTACCGCATCTGTAAGGTTAAAACCTTGTACAACTATGTTGCTCCAAAGGCTTACTCAATCAAGAAATTATGCACACGAGTCAGTCTGGTTTAATAAAAAAAATCCAAGGAGGCATTTATGACGAACAAGATGACTCGGAATGATCTTGATGGGATTGATTATTATGTTTCGTAAAATCCTAAAATAGATGTGTTGTGGGATAAACGGCACCACTAATGAGATAATCCCTGTAAGCACTACCACTTGTTTTGCCTGGCATTCATCATGCTATTAGTGCCATAATTTATTTATACCTTTATTCCAAGGTTACCGGAACTAAAATCAAACCATGGAATAATGATTGTAGGTATCAGGAACAACTTCCTCCTTATAAACGTTCTTTTGTTTTTTGCACTGTCTGGTGAAGGTTTCTCGATTCCATTTATTCAAGTCCATATTGATAGTTTGGTTTTAGCAAAGAATACTGGTGATTCCTCTCTTCAGATGCGCTTGTATTATACCTTGGGTGATGAACATCGTGAAAAGGACAATTTTGAAATTTCGCAAGCCTATTATGACTCAGCCTATACGCTTGCAAAAGCTACAAATGATGATTTGTATCAAGGCAGGATCTTGTTCAGACGAGGACAAAATTATCATTCTTTGGGTGCAGAAATCCCTGCATTTGAGTCGTTTAGAGAATCGATTGAAGCTAGCAAGCTAGCAGACAATTTTAAAACAATGGGCTCAGCATATTCATTAATGGGGTCAATATTTCGCGTTAACGGAATGTATGACCGGGCAATTGAATACAACATAAAATCAAAGCATAACTATGAAAAATCAGGTTATGATGAGGGCAATGCATGGGTTGCTTACTTACTGGGAAGAATTTATCATGACCTGAAACGCCCCCAAAAAGCTCTTGATTATTATTTTGAGGCACTGGAGAAATACAAGGTCATGGCAAGCGCAGACGGAAATGAAAATGGAGTTGCAATATGTCATGAACAAATTGGCCTGCTCAATTGGGAAGCAGGTAATTTCATAGAGGCAAAGAAACATGTTGATACTGTTCTAAGCATTCATCGTAAGGGTGAATCAGAATATGGCATCTCCAACTCTTATAAACATATGGGTAAGATTTCTTATTCTATAGGCAATTATTCTGAGGCTGATGAATACCTGAGGCAAGCCCTGGATATGAAGAACAAAATTGGAGACGTTCCAGGTCAATCCGGGATTTACGAATACTTAGGTCTTAGCCTAATAAAACAAGGAAGAGTGGAGGAGGGTTTTAATCATCTCCAGCAAGGTCTGAATCTGGCCCTTACGCACAAGCAGACGAGAATTCTGTTAGACATTTACACCAAAATATCAGAAGCTTATCAGGCACGAAGAAATTTTGAAAAAGCTGTTCATTATCAAAACCTTAGAATTCAAACCCAGGATAGCATCTTGTCAAATACTGCAAGCATTAAAGTTGAACAATTGCAGAAAATTTATGAATTAGATGATCAGAAGGTAGAAATTGAAAAGCTGGAAAGGGAAAATAACATCAACACACTTAAGATAAAACAACATCATATTTCCCAATTGATAATGATTGTTGGGATATTTCTTGCTTTGATAATTGCTGTGGTTATCTACATGGTATCCAAAAAAATTCATCAAAAAAATCTCGAGCTGCGTGAGGCAAACCGAACTAAGGATAAACTCTTTTCTATTATTGCTCATGACTTAAGGGGACCGCTGGGATCAATACTTGGACTCAGTGAGTTATTATCAGAAGATGTCCAAAGCCAGGATATGAAAGCAATTGATATAAAAAGCTCTGCCATTCATCAAAGCCTGGTTGAAACAAACAGTCTTCTCAATAACCTTTTACAATGGGCGGCCACTCAATTACAACATTTAGAGTTCAGGCCTGAATGGTTACACCTTGTTGAGCTTATTACTGAAGTAGAAGATCAATTATCGTTTCAAGCGACCAAGAAAAATCTAAGGATCAAATCAATGGTTGATTCTTCAGTCCAGCTATTTGGTGACCCCGATATGCTCAAATCTATTTTAAGAAACCTGGTTTCCAATTCTATCAAATTCTCAAATCAAAATGGTGAGATTATTATCTCGGCAAGCGTAAAGGAGACAGGTACTGAAATCTCAGTTAGAGACACTGGTATAGGCATGAAACAAGAAATTGTGGATAAACTTTTCGAATTAGAAGCTAACATCAGTCGTCCGGGAACCATGGGTGAAAAAGGAACTGGTTTAGGACTAATCCTGGCGAAAGAATTTGTAGAAAAACACGGCGGAGAGATTTCAGTGAATAGCGAAGCCGATAAAGGAAGTGATTTTCGGTTTACTATTCCTGAATAGACACAATAAAATCCTGTCAGGTTTTTACATATGACAGGATGATCCTTTTATAGTGGATATCGGAATCCTATTTCACTTGGATATTGCCTCCGTCAATGGAGTAAACTGGAACACCATGTTAACAACGAGTTTCTCACATTGGCTAAACTTTGCTTTCTAGGGCAGAATCAAAAAACCACCTGCCGGATAAAATCGATAAGTGGTTGATTTTCAAAAGTGAGATTTGGGCAATTGTATCTAGGTTCTTTTTCGTTTATAATGATCCTGGACTATTTCATTTAGATATACTTCAGAAGCAACATGTTCGAATTTAAGCTCTTTAGGAAGTTCTGAAAATAAGGGGGCTCCACCACCTAATAGTATCGGCATTGTAGTAATAGTCATATCATCAATAAGGTCTTCCTTTAAAAAACTTTGGATTGTTGATCCTCCATCAATATACAATCGAAGATGCCCCTTGGTATGAATAATTGCTAAAACTTCTGATAATGACCCTTTTGTCAATTCCGCATTGTCCTTATAATCTGTCGGTATTGATTCTAATGTTCTGCTCAAAACAAAGACGGGTACTTTGTATGGCCATTCTATATCAAAACCGCAAACTGTTTCAAAAGTTAAACGCCCCATGACAATCGCATCAATCTGCTCAGAAAATTTACTATATCCCATATCAATATTGTCAGGATTTGGAATTGAATAGAGCCAATCCACCCCTCCATTTTTGTCAGAGATATATCCATCCAGGCTTTTTGCAATAAACACCATATTTCTCTTTTCCATGAATTGTAATTTATTTCTTCACCTCACTAAACCATCAAATTTAAACAAAACCACTTCATCCATGTATTATCGGTTCATTGTTTTTCTATTCTTAACCTGTCTAGTCCATGGCTACAACTCAGAGCAATCCAGCTCATCAGTTGGGGCTGAACCAATAATAATTCCGATTGATGGGGTTGATTTTGATGTGATCCCCGCAGAAATATTCCTTAATGCTACTGAATTTGTTTTTGTGGAAACCAACAAGAAATGCTTTATAGATGTTATGTCCTCATACCATATGGCTAACAATCAGCTTTTGTTTACAATACATACCAATCTGAACGTGTCAAGAGATTTTATGCTGATGGTAAGTTTCTGAATAAAAAACACATGTTCTTCACCGCAATAGTTCAAGGGCCTGGATCATCAACTGAAAATGATCTAAAGATATTTCATTTACTATATAATGGATAATTAGGTAAAATAATCAGGATTTCGAACGGAGATGTGAGATGCAAATCCAGAGTGCTTTTGCTTTGGATGATAATAATATGCTCTACGTGGTTGGCATTGCCCCTTGCATGGGTCAACTCAAGTGATTTTTGGGGATTTCTTGCGACAGCAAATACTCAAGAAGTAGATCAGGTTCTTGCAGCAAAAGTTGCCGCAATCGAGTTTGAATCAACTACAAACAATGTAAAACTTGAAAAAGTAGTGATTGATAATCAGAACCGTTCGGTACTATATTTTTTACAGTCAGGATGAGCGCATTCTTGTGATTAGTGGTGAAAAAACTGCTCGACCATTATTAGCAGATATTCCATTTGTAAAAAACGTTGATTCTTTATACGAAACTCCATATCTGTGGAAATATTATGAGGAAGAAATTACGAATGGCCGAAGATTAAAGTCGACCATGCTTCATCCACATTGGGAATTTTATGAATCGGGAATGAAACCGCCTGTTCTCAAAACAGGAAATACGGTTTCACCGATGATTGAAACCCGTTGGGAACAAGGGTATCCGCATAATTCAGCCTGTCCCGATGGGACATGGGTTGGTTGTATTCCGTTGGCTCAAGCACAAGTGATTGTGTACTGGGCACGTATAACTCCCGGCTATAAAGGTTGGGGAGGAAAGGGGGAATATCATCAAGTACGATGTTACTTCATCGCACTAGATATGAAGATGATGATTGGCTCAACTTGTTGAAAGACAATTTGAGACAGGGTTTTCCGATGGTTTACGGAGGAAAATTATTGTGTCGCGGACTATCTCATCAGTGGGTTGTTGATGGTTTTCGTGGAGATGGATTATTTCACATGATGCTGTATGGCAATGATGGAATGTATGCATCTTTTAATCCTCTTGTATTGGGGAATCAGGGAGTGACTGCTCAGCATGCATATATTGGCTTTCGCCCCTCGCCTCCAGAAAATATTATTGATTCGGATGTGCAGTGGGATGAAGATGTGACGAAGGAAGAAGTAATGGTTCTTTCTACTGGAAAATTAAACATTAGCAGTGACGTGACCGTCACAATCACAAACGGAGAAATTGGTGTGTTGGGCGGAATAAATGCCCAGAATGTTATTTTTCAACAAGGTGATGGCGGTTATTTCGGTGGAACTAATGTGCCATTGATAGAAGATGCTCCATTTATTACATTAAAAAACTGTACATTTTTACATGCAGGGAGAGAAAGTTTCCTCGGGAGAAGTTCTCTTGGGGCTTGTACTACATTGCAACAAGATGGAAGCGTTTTATCAATTTCGTCCTGTCGTTCAATGTTGCTGGACTCATTGACATTTGATTCTTGTCGGGGGAATGAAGATTTTCCGCCGTTTTATGCAGGAATGACATTTGATCATATCGAAAAATCAGGAGGACTTATTTCAGGACCAAGAATTATGAAGAATTTTGTATTTCGAAATAATTCAGGATTGATATTCAAAAATGTGGGATTGGTTAACATTATGGGTGCTGATTATGTGAAGGTTTCGTTTGAAAATTGTCGATTTGAAAACAATTCGGGGAAATTAATCGAAGCAGAATGCGTAAAAATTAAGGATTGTTTATTTGCCAATAATGTGGGAGATAGTGCCTTGATTGAACTCGTGAGTTTAACTCAATCCTTTAATGGAGTAGAACGTTCTCACAGTCCGGGATATTTGTTTTTTGCAAATAACACGGTGGTAGGGAATACGGCTCCAACATTTCTCAAATTAAACAAATCCGAAGATGTAAAAATTCGGAACAGTGTTTTTTGGGGAAATGGTTTTCTCTCTGGAGAAAGCGAGACTCTCGAACTTTCAGAAAACATTACACAAGATCCATTATTTATTGGCACGGGAAATGATCCGTATCAACTAACGTCAAATTCGCCTTGTATTGACGTTGGAGTAACTATCTATGAGAAAAAGGATTTGATTGGAAATCCTCGCGTTATTTTGTATCCGGACTTGGGATGTTATGAATATCTCAAACCGATGACGATCATTGAGCAATCTGTCGACACAACACTGTGCAAGGGAAATAAATTGACCTTGTCTGTGACCGCTCCGGGGATTGGAGAAAGTTATCAGTGGTTTCGGAATGGTTCGATTCTCGAAGAGGAGACGATTCGCTTTCTCCGATTGGATGGAAAAATAAATGAGTCAGGTACGTACGAATGTCTGGTTGCTAATATTGCAGGAGATACGTGGAGTGATCCGATTGAGGTTATTTTTGATCCCTGCACTGGGATCGAAGATAATGTCAGTATTGAGATCATTTCCGTGCAGGGAAAAGTTATTTGGACCGGATCTGGAAGAGGTGTCTGCAATGTGGAGGTTCATCTTCAAAATGTAGATTCAGGAATATATTTACTCCGTGTACTCGCTCACGATTCACTCACCATGAATCGAGTAATTGTGAACTAACACGACTTTGTCGTAGATGCTAAAAAGAAATTAGCTTTGCTTCGTAGAATCTTGAGTTGCTATTTTCCAAGGTCACTGGTTTCACAAAACCATCATCCTTCCATCTGTCTTGCTATTCTTGTACAATTTGGTTTCTAAATGATAATATAAGTATTTTAACAGGCCGATCCCTGTAATCCTATTGATTCGTAAGTTATTTGGAATAAACGACATGCATGTTGGCACTATTTCGAATCATGTTACTATGTATGCACAAACCAGGGTGATGGGGAAGGATATACCTCCACCACAAGTTGGACCTGGAGAATGGCATAAATAATCAAAGAATCTTTACACCGCATGTAGTATGTGTATCAAAAATTGGAAATTGAACGAACTACGGCCAACATTAGGTGTAGAAACCAAATCGGTACTCAAAGCATTGCCATCTACGCATTCAACTTTGGCTGAGTTAAAGGGAGTTGAGTAAACTGTAAAGGAAACAATTAATCTTATTGTTCCAATCAAAGAGCTTATGATGACCTACAAACATAAACTAAGAAACAATTATAAATTTTATATTCAAGATTTGCTAAATAACATCTTCAAGCACCCGTACACGAAAATAGAGCTTGTAGTAAACGATCTCCAAGTGTTAAGGATAACTACCACCAAATACCTCAACAAGCTAACTAATGGCGGCTTATTAGCAAAGCAAAAAATTGGAACGGACAAGGATTACATCAACAAACCATTATTCAACTTACTACCAGATACACATTCGCCTCTGTTCTCAAATGACGCGGAACTGCTGCTTCAGTAATCAAAAAAATGATGGGACTTTTATTGGGGAAAGCAATTTTCTATGATCCTTCCGGAATCCAAAAGTAATGACAGGTATAACTGTCCATGGATATCCACCGGAGACCAACATTGCATTCAAAATATACCGTCCCATTCGTCTGTTACCTTCCATGTATGGATGTATATAAACAAAAATTAATTGTCCTAAAACTGCTCGCACACCAGGATGACTCGGAATGATTTTGATGGTATATTGAAAGCCAAGTGAGAAACGATTACGCTCAGTAATTATCCGATTATTACTTCTCTAGAACTGTTTCCAGTATGTTTAAGTACCATGAATAGTCGTCCTTTTCTTCTAGGCTGAATTTCAGATAACCGTACTTAGTTACGTTCTCCTTGGTGAATGAAAATGCTATATACTGAGGTTCATTCCATGACAATAATCCCAGGCGAATATTTTTAATGCTGGTTGGGTTTTTATGGCTTGATCCATTGTAATCCTCATAATTAGCTTCGTATTCATGCCTGAAAAGGGAAGAATTTTCACTCGTCCATTCTGAATCCGTGACAATTACATCACTATCCCCGTAAGTTTTTAAAAAAGTTCTCGTGATCACTTCTTCAATAGACTGGCTATAATTATCAGGGCATTGATGTCCCAGGTCACTGGTATATCTAATTACTTCATATTCCCTCTTATCACCAGATTCCCACTCACACTTGTAAATTGTATCTGTACTTTCTTCAATATTAAGCGCTATGCCTTCATTTTCAATTTCCAACAAAATATTAGTCCTGATTTCGTAATAATAATCCTGATACATTTCATATTCAAAATTCGTTTCAAGCGAAAAATAAAGTCCAAAGATAAAGTCATCTTCACCATCTAAATCTACATCCAATTCTGCAATTTCTGCTTCTGTTATGTCTTCCTCTTGACCTATCGTTATCGAGCTAGCTAATCTGATTGCAGGATCGAAGGTGTTGATAATATAATTATCCGGGTCTACATTGCCCATAGTTAGCTGGGTATTAAATTCCGGCAGTGGTGTATTGCAAGAATGAATTATTAGTCCTGAAAACAAAAAAAGACTGATGTGAATGAGTTTTTTCATGGTTTAGATATTTTTGTATCTGCAAGTTAATAAAATATCAACTGACCTTGCTTGCATCTGCCACCTTGCCGGCATTCTGTCCATCCAGTATTTTTTTAATGCTCTTTTTTTATGCTTAAAATGCTTGTCAGTATCCATGGGCTGCCATTATTTGGCGCAGTGCTATTGTTATTTATTAATGCAGGTTCCCTGAAAAAACCACCTCTAAACCATACTTTGATCTTCAGTCTAATTTCGGTCTTAGGTGTTGTTGGAGCATTAGTGGAAATCCTGGATTAAAATCGGGGGATCTTAGGTCTTAATTGAATCTTTAAGATGAGGGAATATTTGGTTTGTGAATTAGAAACACCTGGCGAAAATGAGGGTGAGATATTTGGGTACTGGTTCTTGTATCAACAAGAACCCGGAGACCTTTTTACACTTCCTGAACTACGTTGGTATATTCGTGAAAAAGGGGTTGAACCAGCTATTTTCAACGATATTGATGGGATTCATCACATTTATATGAATGCGTATATCAATACCGTAATTACCCATTTTTCAGAAGAATTGATTTACAAAGCCATCGATATTATTGATCTAAAATCATATATCGATCAAAAACATCACGAGAATATTGATGTTAAGTTATCCCAAAGGCAAAGTGAACTGATTGAGCTGATTGATCAGAGCTCTTTAAACGATAACCCCATACTACAGATATTTCATCTTAAATAAGATCTGTTAATTTGACTTCAGCACTTTCTGAAGAAGATAGTCAAGCAAAATGTTTTAATCATTACATTTGTTTTGTCCCCCCCAACCAACAACGATCTGAAATGACCAGAAAATTGACTAATTCCACAGTTTCAGGATGCATTTTAATATTGTGCTTGATGCCCTCTTGCATGCAGGAAACTAATGAAGCCACTATTGTTATCAATATGGATACACAAAGATTCATTGATATTGGTATTGAAAGAATTCTTGATAATTCAACATACACTACTTTGGAATTCACTCCTGAGTCATCTCTTTCGGGTATTCTTTGGTTTTTACAATATTGTGATGCTTTTTATGTCATTGACGGTCGGCAAAGGAAACTGCTGCATTTTGATTCACAAGGAAAGTTCATACAAAAAATCGGGGAGGTGGGAGCAGGACCAAATGAGTTTGTAGCTTTGTTTGATGCTCATGTTTCAGAAAAAGGATTCTCTTTCCTTGTGGGAACATCAGAAACCAAAATCTTTGATTACAGCTTAGGTGGTGAGTTCCTTAGGTCTACAACCTTTCTTCCTGAACCAAGCTATGCTTTTGGAGTACATCCGCAAAATGGTGACTATTTCTTTAAAGGACTTGAGCACCAGAAACCAAGAATTACAAAAATTGATCCTCATTCAAGTTCTGTCATCGATACATTTCTCACCATGAATGGATTTGCCGGATTCGAAATGGACCATAACTTCTCCGTTTCAACAAATGATAACATGCTGTTTTTCACATCAATGGATAATCAGGTTTATGAAATAACCACTGATACAAGAGAAGTCAAATACAAATTGGAATACAGATCAAACTATCCAGATTATCTTAATATTAACCGTGACTCGTGGAAAGATTTGGATACTCATGGATATTGGTTAATTCATCGAATTTTGGAGAACAATGACTGGATGTATCTGTGCATAAGTCGCGGGAGCAATACTCAAGACGATCTTCAAGAATTATACAATCTGGTATATAACATAAAAACACAAGAAATATTTAGGATACCTGGAAGATGGCAAGATCAGAATGACTTTTATCCAGCTTTCTATTTAGGTGAGGATAACTTGCTCCATATTTCAATGGTACCAGTCAAAATTCTCGATGATCCAATCTGGATGGAATTTTTTAATCGTTCGGGGAAATCACCAGATGAAGACTCAAATCCAATCATACTGAAGGTAGCTTTGGATAAAGTATTCAAATAGATCGGAACCAGCCTGGAAATTGTCAAAATATTCCATGTCGGGCTCGAAGTCAACAAGTATATCAATATCCCTCTCATACCCTATCCAGAGGCAGAATCAAAAAATCACCTACCGGATAAAATCGATAAGTGGTTGATTGTTAGAAGTGGGACATGCTGAATTGCTATTTAGAAGTCGATTTTTACTACCTTTATAAGCCCCCAGACAGAAACCTATTTCTCATGAAGTTTTTATTAATCAGATTTATTGGACTCCTTCTGATTTTGTTATGTACAGTCACTTGTGAAGAGTGGACTAACACACCTCCTGTTGCTGACTTTTGTTGTTTTCCTGATTTCGGCAACCTCAAAACAGTTTTCATTTTCAATGCTACCGAATCCTTTGATGAAGAAACTGAGAATTGGAGATTGAAGGTGAGGTGGGATGCTAATGATGATGGAAGTTGGGATTCAGATTACTCAATTGAAAAAAAATTTGCCTATCAATTCCGAAACGAAGGACTTCACATTGTTAGACTTGAAGTCCTTGATTCTTATGGGGGAACATCTCAACTGACTGATACCATTCTTGTGGCAGAAGCAATTAAGGATTCTGTATTGATTGATCCCAGAGATCAAAAAGAATACAGAACTGTGAGAATTTTTGGCAAATGGTGGATGACTGAAAACCTCTGCTTTGGAAAACAGCTTAATTCCGATGAGGTTTTTACCGACAATGATATTGCAGAATACTATTCTCAAAGAGATTCAATTCTCACGATTGATTCATTCGGGGCATATTATAGTTGGAAGGAAGCCACCAATTATTATCGTGATAAGGTCAATGGTATTTGTCCTGAAGGATGGCATATTTTAAACCAAGAGGATTTGCAGTTTTTGCAAGACCTTCGGATAGACATTAGAAACGTATTTACCCTGATTAATAGCACAGGAAGTCTACATTTGAATTTTGATCCTTGTGGGCGATATTTCTGGCCTAAAGCCCAATGGGACGATGTTCACCGCAAAGGATATATCTGGCTTGCAGAAGATCAGCCTTTCCCGCGCTTCAGTGCATGGATGTATTATAACAAAAGTGACACTCTGATCGCCCGAAGTGATTACAGCTTGGCTTCATGGGCTAATCGTTGGCGAAAAGATTGGGATGAATATACATTTGAAAAAATTGCATTGCCTTTACGATGTGTAAAAACAGACAAATAATATTTATCCTATTTATTTTGGGTGCATTACTTGCTTGCGAAAACGAGGTAAACCTACTTGAACCTGGTGATCCAATTCCCGTGGTTTATGGAATTATCTGCCCGGATGACACACTACATCAAATCAGGTTACTAAAAACATTTGATGGATCAAAAATACCTGAAGTTGAGGCTTCTGTTTCTGATTCTTTGTATTATGATCAGGCTGAGGTTTATCTTGAACTTAGATCAACACAAGGACTTGTACTCGAACGTCTTGAGCTATCAAAAACACTCATTAATAATCGTAGGGAAGGGATTTTCGCTACAACACCAAATATCATATATCAGGGTCACCCTTTTGATATTAGACAAGGGTCTCTAAATGGAGAGTTGGTTTATCATTTAACAATTTATTTGCCAGATTTTGACCAATCTGTCTTTGCAACGACTGCCATTCCTCCTACTCAAGAACCTTCATCCAATATGATAAGTGGAGAAGAAATCAATGTGTTTGACTATTTTGTGCATCCAAAATATATTTTTAGTGCACCAGTAAAAACCTTTGCGACAGAACTAATCATCGAGTTTCTTTTTGAGGAATTGATTAATGCAGAATGGCACCAAATATCATTCCAGAATAAGCGTTATTACAGACCTTATTCCGGGCATGTTTCGACTGATAGTATAAAATTTTCGCCCATATGGTTATATAAACAAATTGCAAATAACATCAAGGAAAATGAAGCTGTTAGTAACAGACGATTTAGTTCGATTATAATCCGAAAAAGACTAGTCTCGCCAGATTATTCACATTATTTATCCTCTTTGGAGTACAGCCCTGATTTATACACCCACATCTTTTCAAACATAACAAATGGTAAGGGGCTTTTTGCTGCGTACTCAAAATCGGAAATCACTGGTATTACATTTAGTGAACAAATGCTGGATTCGTTATCATTTGGCCAATACACGAAGCATTTAAAGTTTAAACGTTGGTAGTAATTCTGAGGTCATTCCTCCCAGATGTTCCCCTGTAAATATCAAGATCGTACTTAGACAAATTTGATGATTGTCAGGAGATAATTGTCAGGAGTAGCAGTTAAGTCGTTTTATGCAGATTAGATTTGATTCATTTATCTTTTGTGTTTCTTATGACCTGCAATTCAACCATAGCCTTTCCCAATTTGTCACCTACTTCAATATGGGTTTCGGCATTATGGTTATAATGATAATCAGCAGCACTTGGTGACCGTGCTTTGTCTCTCCAAAAATCCCGAACTTCTACTGTTTTGACCTTACCATAAAACTCAGGGTATTTGCCTCTTTCGCCACTAACGGCAAGCTGGGCATTGGCAACAGTTAGTCCGTCGTTTGCCAATTTCCATCCTTCAAAGGCTATGGTGGCAAGCACAAATGGTGCATCGGGTACCTTGAATTCATTGCGTATACTGTTGATTAGCTTTACTAAATTTAACTCATAACGGCTGGCATGAGCTGGATTTTGGTCTTTATGTCCCTGCCACCATACAAAACCGGCTATTTCGTATCCCTGGTGTTTGTAATCAGGAAAATACTTTTGAAGGCTGTCAAGTACCATATGGATATCACTCACAAAGTCATCATATTGTTTGCCTGCATACCAGTTAACCGGTTTTTTAGGCTGACCTTCGATCCATGATGGAGTACTGTCGTTGTACCCTGCATAGGTTCTGCCATCATAAGTAAACCTCTGGCTACCAGGCGGAAGTATATCCCAGCCAATACTTCTGTTTCCTTGGGCAGCTTTGATAATCAGAACCATTTCTTCATGATATTGACCCACAATGTGTCCAAACTGTAGTTCCGGCCCGATGTGCCTGTACTCATCTTTTGGCTGCAGCCAATGCTGCCTTTGTCCAACGGTTGTCTGAACATACCAAACATCTTTTCTCTTTACCCATTTGCCATTATAATCCAGCAGGTGAGGATATTTACCTTCTTTTAGGCAAAGGTATGATAGAGTCCCTCTGACCGTATCAGGATTAATCCTTCCAAACCCTATCATGTTTGATTGCCCTATCATAATATAGACTTTGACAGGTTTTTCCTTAGCAATCATACTAATCTGATTGCTAATTAGTATAAGACACACAAGGCATAATGTTCTTAAAGTGCTTGGCCATTCCACAAAATTTGGTTTTTGTTTACTCATTATATAAATTGTTGTGACTGTTAATGGACTGTATAAATTTATCAACTAATTCTTCAACTAAAACATTCTTGACCTCCTGTTCACTTAAACCCCACTCCCATGCCAAACCAGAGCAGAAAAAGGGCAGAATTATCCAATTTGATTCGCACAAATAATCAAAGAATCTTTACAAAGCATGTCGCATATGTATAGAAAAGTGGATTTTCTTTACATAAAGAGTTGTCTTTGATAAGAAAATCAAGAAATCTTAACATAATGGGTGATCTGGAAAATTGGAAATTGAACGAACTACCTCTACCAATAGACGTAGAAACCAAATCGGTACTCAAAGCATTGCCATCTGCGCATGCAGCCTTAGCTGAGTTAAAAGGAATGGCATCAACAATTCCAAATCAGAATATTTTAATTAACACTATTGGACTCCAGGAAGCGAAAGACAGCTCGGCAATTGAGAATATAATTATCACACATGATGATTTATTTAAGTCTGGTTTGAGTATCGGTGCGTTCAATTCACTTGAAGCCAAGGAGGTGCAGAATTATATTACCGCCCTTAAGAAAGGATTTGAAATAGTACAAGAAAGAAAACTAATTACCAATAGTACAATACTTGAGATTCAGAAAAAGATCGAAGGGAACAATGCTGGATTCAGAAAACTACCAGGAACAGCATTAAAAAATGTGGATACTGGAGAAACGGTTTATACACCACCCCAAGACCCAGCGGAGATAACCTGTCTCATGTCAAATCTTGAAAAGTTTGTTAATGATCCTTCAGTGAGTGATTATGATCCACTTATTAAAATGGCAATCATTCATTATCAGTTTGAATCTATTCACCCATTTTATGATGGAAATGGAAGAACAGGGAGGATTATTAATATCCTATATCTGATTCTTCAGAACCTACAAACCCTCCCAATTTTATATCTAAGCAGTTTCATAATTCAAAGGAAATCTGAATATTACAAACTTTTGCAACAAATCAGAAACGAAGCCAGTTGGGAAGAATGGTTGTTGTTCATGATTGAGGGAGTTGAGCAAACTGCAAAAGAAACAATTGATATTATCACTCAAATAAAAGAGCTAATGATGACCATCAAACAAAAACTAAGAAACAATTATAAATTTTACAGTCAAGACTTGTTAAATAATATCTTCATACACCCGTATACGAAAATAGAGTTTGTAGTAAATGATCTCCAAGTGTCAAGGATAACAGCTGCCAACTACCTAAACAAGCTAGCTAATGACGGCTTATTAGTAAAGCAAAGAATTGGGACGGGTAATTACTACATCAACGAACCATTATTTAACTTACTTGCGAAAAGATAATACGATCAACTACCTGCCGGATAAAATCGATAAGTAGTTGATTTTCATAGGTATGACATACTGGATTATTCCTTATACTCATGAGAATAGTTCGAACCTGTGACCTCTTGCATTTTGCAGCGAATATTTATCTGAATAATAATCACATTTCACCTAATTCGTGGATTTATAATTAAAATTCACCATTTGTATGTGTTTTTCACCTACCTTTGAATAAGTAAAATTCACCAATCATGACATATATTAAACATATTTCACGTCTTGTAAGCGTTTTTCACGGCCGGGAAGCTCCGGAAAGCGGTTTGCTGGTTGGCTATGGGGCGCTCATCGAGTTTTTTCAGTTGAAGATGCCCTTGCCTGCGAAACTTACATTGATCAGTGAAATGAAAAGACAGTACAAGACAAATGATTGGATTGTTCTAACCCCGCGTCATCGACCAAATGACACCTTGTATAAACAATTGGTCTTTGCCCTCAAGTACGAAGGACTCAACTTATTGTTTTTTAAAAAGTTGTTTGATGTTATTGAGCCCAATGAGATCATAGATTTGGTAAACATTGAACCATTGGGGCAATACAGCAGAAGAATCTGGTTTATATATGAGTGGTTGTTTCAAGCTCAGCTGAACGTTCCTGACCTGGCTACCGGCAACTTTGTTCCCCTGCTCGATGAAAAACTCCAGTATGTCATTCCCGGAACCCGATCATCCCGACATCGGATTATCAATAACCTGCCCGGAACCCCGGGTTTTTGTCCTCTGATATCAAAAACTTCAAAGCTGGATAAATACATCCTATCTGGATTATCGGATCAGAAAAATCAATACCTGGATAATGTCCATGCCGATATTCTGCAACGAACGTCTGCTTTTCTTTTATTGAAAGACTCCAGAGCCTCTTTTACCATTGAGGGAGAGATACCGATCAATAGAAGACTTCAGGGATGGGCTCAGGCAGTGGGTAGTGCAGGTATGAAAGACATTACCAAAAACGAATTATTGCGTTTACAAGAACTCGTCATCACAGACCATCGTTTTGTTGAAATGGGATTAAGAAAAAAAGGTGGTTTTATGGGCGATCACAATCGTGAAACCGGCGAACCTCTGCCCGATCACATCTCAGCACGATGGCAGGATCTGGATAAACTCATTGACGGTTGGATCGAATCAAATCAGCTTCTTGAAAAAGCGGATATGGACGCTGTTTTAGTTGCTTCATTGATTGCTTTTGGATTTGTGTTTATACATCCCTACGAAGATGGCAACGGAAGAATTCATCGATACCTTATTCATCATATTCTCTCAAGAAAAGGCTTTGCGCGGCAAGGAATGATTTTCCCGGTATCCGCATCTATCTTGAAGAAAATCACCGATTACCGAAGGGTGTTAGAGTCTTACTCACATCCTGTTTTGGAGTTTGTTGAATGGAAGGAAGCAGCCGATCACAATATTGAGGTGTTGAGTGAAAGCATTGATTTTTACAGATATTTCGATGCAACTAAACAAGCTGAGTTTTTGTATGAGTGCGTTGAAGACACCATTCAAAATATTATCCCCGAGGAGATCACATATCTGCAAAAGTATGATGCGTTTAAACAAAAGGTTGATAGTTACCTCGACCTGCCAGATAAACTCATCAGTCTTATGGTGCGATTTCTGGAGCAAGGCGGTGGAAAATTATCGAAACGAGCTCAAGAGAAGGAGTTTAAAGCACTAACACAAAAAGAAATTAACCACCTTCAATCCTCTTATCAGGAAATATTTTTCTCCGTGTAGGTGACCCATTTGTGATAACTCTCCTAAGCCAGAACAGGGCAGAACCAAAAAACCACCTATCTAACAAAATAGATAAGTGATTTTCAAAAGTGGAACATACAGGATTATTCGCTATACTCATGAGAATTGTTCAAACCTAACTTAAATTTGGGTTCAAAATCTACTTCAAATGAAAAATTCTGATAATGGGATTGTCTTCGGTTCTGTAGTTCTAAGGAATATTCCTTATCTTTTTAAATAAATCCTTAAAACCTACTGACATGAAAACTGTTATTCTGGGCCTGCTTTTTCTGCTACCTCTGTCTGTCCATGCACAACAAAGATCATTTTCTAATATCAATTCGAAACTTCACGTATTTCCAGAATTGACTTTTCAGGAGAACACATCAAGTGACGATCCATCCCTTTTTGATATTAGAAAGAATGCGGTATATAGCATGGATTTGCTTCTATTCTGCTACGAGAGAATCATCCCTATAAAGAAAAACATGGGGCTCACCCTTACTAGTGGATTTATCATTTGGGAGCCCGTCAATATTGTTGGAGAACTTGGCCTCCTTTTAGGTGGTCTGAAGCATTTTGGAGAGATCGGTCTCGGCTATCATTTAAACCCAAATGACAGCGACTGGAATATGGGTATTATTCGTTTTGGCTACCGGTATCAATCTAATAAAGGCTTTCTGCTAAAGGCCTCAATTGCCTTTAATCGTCAAACGTATATTTTGCCCCTGATTGGCCTTGGTTATGCATTTTAGGATTCCGTCGCATCTGTGAATCATGATTCTAGGATAAGCACAATAATTCAAACCTGGCTAGCAAAAGAACAGAACGACTTGAACGGAGTTATCCTCGGATTTATTAGTTGATCCTTCTTAATCATTCTCTAATTTTATACTATTAGCTGACCAAATGTTGCTGATGATAAACAAACCATAATCAATACTTCATTTTAACAAATGATGGTGCGAACAAGTGTGTAGATTAATTCATTGAGTGAATGGTGGCTTGTATTGTGTACTTTGTTTAAATCTAAACAACCCCCGTTCCCAACCCCATTTGCAGGCAGAGAAAAGGGCAGAATTAAAAAACCACCTTCTTCATATACATTTCAATAAAAACTTTTGTGCAATTCATTATTCGATTTTTGAATCCTTAATAGTAGCTTTATCACCCTAAACCGGGAAACAAAAATAATGCAGATATCTACTCAAAAAGGATTTGACAACGAGAAATACTTAAAGGAGCAGGCGGCAGCTATCTTTGAAAGGGTGAGCCATTTTAACGATAAGCTTTACCTTGAATTCGGGGGTAAAATATTGTATGATTACCATGCGGCAAGGGTTTTGCCCGGATTTGACCCTAATGTCAAAATGAGGTTGCTTGAACAAATGAAGGACAAGGTCGATGTTATCCTATGTATCCATGCAGGCGCGATCGAACGGAAAAAAATCAGGGCCGACTTCGGGATTACTTATGATGTTGATGCCCTCAAAACTATTGACGATTTCAGGGACTGGGGAATTGATGTCAAAGCCGTAGTAATAACCCGGTACGAAAACCAGGCTCCAGCCAAAGCCTTTAAAAACAAGCTGGAAATGAGGGGCGTTAAGGTTTTTCTGCATTATCCTACCAAAGGCTATCCTGCGGATGTTGACCTTATTGTAAGCGACGAGGGATATGGAGCAAACGAATACATCAGCACTGAAAAACCTATTGTGGTTGTCACTGGTCCTGGTCCTGGAAGTGGAAAACTAGCAACATGCCTTTGTAATCTATACCATGAAAATAAGAAAGGTATTAAGGCCGGGTACGCGAAATTTGAGACATTTCCAATATGGGACCTTCCTGTGGATCATAAGGTCAACATCGCATATGAAGCAGCAACAGTAGACCTAAAAGATGTTGTGATGATTGACCGCGATCATCTTAAGACATATAACAAATCAGTTGTCAATTATAACCGTGACATTGAAGCTTTTCATCTCCTAAAGAGGATCATCGAAAAAATCACCGGCGGGGAATCCATGTACAGGTCGCCCACAGATATGGGGGTAAACAGGGCCAGCATGGGCATAGTTGACGATGTTTTAATCTCAGAAGCTTCCCGTCAGGAAATCATAAGGAGGTATTTCAGGTGTGCGGTTGAATATGCCATGGGGCTGGCAGATAAGGAGACCTTCGATCTGTCTTCTGAAATAATGGATAAAGCGGAAGCTAAAGCTGAAGACAGGCAGGTTGTTGTACCTGCTAGAGAAGCAGCACGCATGGCTGAGAAAAAAGGTAAAGGCAATGAGGGCATCTTCTGCGGGGCGTCAATACAGCTCAGTGATGGGACCATAGTAACGGGAAAGAACTCACCACTCATGCATGCATCATCAAGCCTGATAATCAATGCTGCAAAACATCTGGCCGGTCTGCCTGACAGTATGTATCTTATCCCTCAGAACATAGTTGATTCTGTCAAGCACCTGAAAAAAGATATCCTTGAGAGAAAGATGGTAAGCCTCGACCTTGATGAAACCCTGATTGCCATGGGCATCAGCGCTCTGTCCAATCCTGCTGCCCAGTTGGCGCTTGAGCGCCTCAAAGAATTGCGCGGCTGTGAGGTTCATCTCACACACATCCCAACACCCGGTGATGAGGCAGGATTGCGCAAACTAAAGGTAAACCTGACCTGTGACCCAGAGTATTCAAGCAAGAGCCTTTTTATTAGCGGTTGAGCGGGAATGAAAGATGAGCTTTTAACTAGACATTCTGTTACTCGCAGAAACATAAAACCACTTACCGAACAAAATCGATAAGTGGTTGATTTTCATATGTGGGACATGGCAGATTCGAACTGCCGACCTCTTGCCTGTCAAGGACTTAACAATCCATTCTCAATAGTTTATAATTTGTCCTTGCTTTTCCCTTTTGGGGTAGAGTTTCAGGTATTCGATTTATACTTTTAACCACTTTCTATTATTACGAACGATTAGATGTTTCAATACATAATTGTGCATGGTGTGACAAAGAAACAGTTACACACTTTGCCCATCTGCGGGATGAAAATCCAGTCATGAAAGAGAACTGCAGCAAATTGCTTGTCAGTGTCTATTCACCTGAATATGACATGGATAAGACTATACCGATAATGGATTGTAAAGCTCCAGGGAATTGGCTCGAATAAGAGTTGGGTTCAAGATTTTACACTTGTATCATATTTGGTAGTGGTCCGTTTTGTTGTAGCACCAAATACCGTAGCTACTGTGGCAGTATACCCGATTATATTTTGTGTGATAGTAAGATCGCTGAATTTACAAAGAATCCATACCTTTGATAATAAATCATATATTATCATGTTAGTAAGAATATTGTTTCTTTGTGTTCTTATCCTGCTGTCTTCCTGCAAAAGTGATAAAAATCCCCATTTTGATTGTCCTGACATTGATGTTACAAGCCATATTGACATCAGTTTTGAAGATCTGATCAGCTCAACCGATCTCGTTCCTCTAGAAAATACCCCCGAATCGATTTTACCAATTGAAGGAAGAATTTGGCCTTCTGAGAATGGTTTCTTTTACAATGGACAAACACCAGACGTACGGGAAGTGTTCTATTTTAATGATTCGGGTGGTTTTGAAAACAACATAGGGAAAGTCGGAAAGGGTCCGGGTGAATTTCCAAGCTGCAATAATTTGATTGTCTTGGGGGATACTATTGCGATTTATGATAACCGCAAGAGGATTTCCTACTACCTGAGAGATGGCAGTTTTATAGGGAAGAATGATCTTGAAGACTGGGCAATAACTGCAGCAACCGTACACCCCTCCAAGAAGGATGTTTATTTGAGTAACGCCTATGGAGATCATTTGATTTACCGCTTAAACAGGTATTCTATGGCCGCAGTAGATTCATTTATACCGAACAATGTGGAGGCGACCCAAAGACAAATAAAGGGCAATTCCTTTTATCCTCTTGGTGGAGGAAGGTTGTTTTTTCAGGATCGTTTAGATCCCAGACTTTTCATTTTCGAGATCACAGATACACTTGAGCCCAGGTACCATATAGAAACTAAGATGAAACTGCGTCGTTACCGGAGCGACGATCCTCAGAAATACCATTTTTTCACCAATCATCGCATTCCTGAATGGTCATTAAGGGGAATTCTTGAAAACAAAGATTGGTTATATTTATTTTTCAGGACATCAGATCCAAAAGATCCCCTGGGAAGAGATTTTAGCCATTATATTATTCGCAGGAAAGACAATGTAGTTTACCGTTTACCGGGTCACAGAAATGATAAAGATTACTTTGAGCGTGCTTTTAGATTGGATCAGTCAAACCTCCTGTATTTGACAATCATACCTGACCATATGTATGAAAAGGATACCTGGATGGAAATTTGCAGACAGCAGAATATCCCATTTTCGCTTGACCAAAACACCTATGTAGTCAAGATTGATCTGGATCATTTGATTCCTGTTCTCTGAGGTTGTAGTGGGCAGAATCAAAAAACCACCTACCGAACAAAATCGATAAGTGGTTGATTTTCAGAAGTGGGACATACGGGATTCGAACCTGTGACCTCTTGCCTGTCAAGGACTGGAACCCATTTTCTAGGAATTGATACCTGTCTGTACCTCTTTTACTTAGAAAACTATATTAATCTCAATAGTTTATATTTTGTACCTGTTTTACTATTTAAGGGCAGAAAAAAGGGCAGAATTATCCGATTGTCTTCAAAACTAAATTCTCTCTTGAAGCCGGGTAATTTCCTCGATCAATTGGAGAATATGATGTTCTTTAATATTCCATAAAATCTGCAAATCTACACCAAAGTACTCATGAACAATCCTATTCCTGAAACCCCGGATTCTATGCCAATCGATACCATCATTTTGAACTCGGAATTCATCAGGAAGTCTATTCGCTGCTTCACCGATAATTTCAAAATTTCTACATACTGCGTCTATCGACTTATTATCCTCACTAAAATCTTCAAAAGAAAGCTCTTGGGTGTAATCCAGAATTTTGTTTGCGGCATCTATAATATCCTCAAGAAGTAAGTTGGGTGTTCTTTTAGACATAGAACAAATCTTTTTGGATTTCTATAAAATACTTTGGTTTAACTCCATTACGGGATACTAAATCAACCGACCGTTTCAAAAGGATTTCAAGCTCATTGGCCAGATCAATGAATTCAATTCCCATAGGTTTTTCATAATCGACAAGGATATCGATATCACTGTTCTCATTGAAATCCTCTCTTGCAAAAGAACCAAAAATCCCAATGGAAGTAAGGTTGTACTTTTTGGCCAGACGAATCTTATTTTCTTTTAGGATGAGTGCTATTTTCATCTTATCGGTCATAAGTCAAAGATACTGAAAATTATAAATTGCTTTCTTAATATTGAGGTTAGTAATACTACTTTCTGATTTTAAAGAAAAGTAAAACCGGATTAGATGTTTCTACAATATTAAGTTCATCGGTAATCTCCATAACATCAATAGCATCCATAATACCAATGAATTCTCCCTCTGGAGTAGCTACATCGATTGACCTCATAATACGATCATTGATATTCTGATAATCTCTACATGAATAGTATTTGATCTCTTTTGTATTTCTGTTGGTTTGAATGAATGATAAGTGCCCTAAAGAAAAGAAACTGAGAAAGTTTCTTTCATCGGTTTGAATCAATCTTATAATCTCCCCAAACAAGTCTTTAGGTAATCTACTTGGCCACTTTCTCTTCCAGGCTAGTTCTGTTAATTCGTTGAGTTTTTGCGGCGTTAACTTTTTATCCATAAAATCAAAATATACATAGGGGGTAACCGTATCCATGGTTATTTTATATACGGTGTCATTTAAAAATTCTGTATACAATCCGATTTGATTATTTCTTTGTAGTTCTACCCCTTTATGTACCACTACTAATCTTGGGTTTGCTCGGTAGGTAGTTTTGTGGATTTGTCCAGCATGATTGATTGTAACCAATTCCATCCCTTCTCCACGGTTTTGTTTTTTAACAGCGTAATGTTTTGAATCAATAACATAAACCCCCCTTGGAAAGAAATCTAACTGTACTTCATCTTCATATACTCCTTCTAAGGAATACTGCATGAGCTTTTTACTAGAAATATCAACCAGGATTAATTTGTTGTTGAAGGGGTCAATGGTGAAGTTTGCAATTCCAATATATTCTTGTGGGCCTTTCCCTTTTGAACTAATCGTACGAATATGCTTTCCTTCCTTTGAAAAAATATAGATTTCATCGCTTTCAGCATGTTGAATATAAATCTTATCCTGGTAATAGTCAGAATATGTGTGTCCTCCTACAAGTATGTCTTTGCTGGTTTCCAATGGAACAAAGCTCATCTTTTCAAAGAAGTCACTAATAGTATCTGACTCAACCAACTCATTGGGATCAATTACTATTCTTTCATAATCCGTTGAGGTTTCAATCTCACTTTGACAAGCAATGAGAAGGATGCAAATAACAGAAATGCATACAAAAAAGTACTTCATAGAAGTAGGTTTAGTCTTATAAAGATACTAATAACAACTTTTCTATTAACCAAATGATGGTGTGAACGAGTGTGTAGATATATTGATTGAGTGAATGGTGGTTTGTGTTGCGCCTATTGTTTAAATCTAAACAAACTATCTCTCCCGCCATAAACAGGGCAGAAAAAGGGCAGAAACAAAAAACCACCACACTCCCCACTTAGGTCTTACATCTTAAGTCATCGTTCTGATTTCGGTCTTAGGTCTTGGGTCATAGGTCATTAAAAAAGCCACTCGATAGGATGGCTTTTCTGTGGGACATACGGGATTCGAACCTGTGACCTCTTGCCTGTCAAGCATAGGATTGACATTTTCATTAAGTTTTCCAGTTTTTCAACAGTATTCTAACTTATTGTTTATCAGGTGTAAATATAGTTTTATGTTTTTTACTTCTTTGCATTCATTTTCATTTTTATTATATTTGTGTGTGCAAATATTGTGTTTACTATTGATAATATGAAAGAAGACAAAAAGAGCAGAAGACTAAGAAGTTGGAGCGAATCAGGTGTAACATTATCAGTTATTCATGACACAAGACGTGCAAAAAAGAATACCGATCTGTTTCCTGTGAAATTTTGCATTACGTTCAAAAGAAAGCGTGTTTACTACCCTTCAATGTACCTTACAAAAAATGAATGGGACAAATTGACTGCAGGGAAAACAATAAAAATGAAGACGCTCAAAGCTGCTAATAATCATATCAATGAGGAATTTGATCGTATCAAAAGAATCATTTCTGATATCAGCGAAAGGGAAGGATTTACATTTGTTGCTGTCAACACAAGATTAAGCCAGGGAACAAAAACCAGCCTATTAGATGCCTTTAACCAACGGGTTAAGCTGTTAACCGAAAACGGCAAAATAGGTACCGCAGATTGGTATAAATATACTTCAAAAAGTATCAGCACATTCTCCTCCTCAGAAGACCCAAAACTCTCGGACATTAGTCCTGGATGGTTGGATCGATATGAAAAACACCTCCTAAAAAACAATAAAAGCAGCACCACAATTGCAATGTATATGCGTGCCTTGCGTGCTATTTTG
>Ga0233437_1001742_pt1 | contig 37414 bp, 29 predicted proteins | sample SI_122_August201_FD_182714 | JGI IMG/M metagenome (GOLD analysis project Ga0233437, IMG submission 182714) | Seawater microbial communities from Saanich Inlet, British Columbia, Canada - SI_122_August2016_200_MG | ecosystem: Environmental > Aquatic > Marine > Inlet | place: Canada: British... | reverse complement strand
TGAAAGGGCGAGCGCGTTCTTGATCGCGCTAATTCCGCGTCCAGCTACGTAGAAGTCCGCGGTCGTCTTGGTGAACCTGCTTGAGATCAAGGCAACCGTGACACTGATCGCTACAATAACACCCACTAAGGCAGTTGCAATTGGTTGATCCATAGCCTAATGCGCCTCCTCTTCACGATCGGTTCGAATGACGAAGTAGAAAGTGATGACCCACGCTACAATGTAGATGAACAGCACCGAGTACACATACGTCACCGAAAGCTCCCCAAGCAACTTCCCGTTCATGAAGCCCGGGAAAACTTGATTAAGAATCGGGAGGATCAACGTCACTACGAGAAAGAAGATCCCTAGTGAGAAGCTCTTCTTAAACTCACGAGAGACGTACTGCTCCGTCTCTTTGTCCCTATTGCTACTCATACCTCACCTCGCACCGGCCTTCCGCATCGTCAACGGGTTGTCCGTCGCAAATGCGGGCACTCACATTGGAAGCGCTCAGCCTGCATTTTACCGCAGCAGAGAACCTCTGGAAGAGCAGGTTCTGCTACTAAATATCAGCCCTCTGTTAGTTTGCTACAGACTTTAAGGCTAGCCCACTATGAGGAATTCGTCAAGGGACTATGGATCATCCGATTTGGGGTCAAAATCTCGTGCAATTCATCGTCTCTAACCACATCGACAGAATCCATCCGGTGGCATGGACAGGCTATTTGGGATACTCTGTTCGAACTGAAAGGAAGCTCATGCCAAAATCACCCTCCCATCTAGTCTGGATGGATCTCGAAACAACAGGAATTGACGATCGAAGCTGCTCGATCATCGAAATTGCAACCATCATTACTGACAAGGACTTGCACGCAGTGGAAGAAGGCCCCGTCCTCGTTATTCATCAATCGGAACGTATTCTGCGCAACATGGACCCATGGTGCATCGATCAGCATGGCGGATCGGGGCTTACTGAAGCTTGCCGCAAATCCGAGATTACCTTAGGCAAGGCCGAGTCAGAAACGCTAGCCTTTGTGCGCAAGCACTGCCTGAAGGGCAAAGCGCCACTATGCGGAAATTCCATTGGCTTCGATCGGCGTTTCATCATGCATCACATGCCCAAGCTCAATAACTACCTTGATTTTCGTAATGTTGATGTCAGTTCGTTCAAGGAACTGGTCTATCGTTGGTATCCCGGTGTAGTAGAGAAAGTGGTTAAGAAATCCACGCATCGCTCACTGGACGACATCCGAGAATCGATTGACGAGATGCGGTTCTATCGACAGCACGTATTTCGGGTCAAGGCGCTTTGAGCACCTGCTCTGATGAGTCCGCAAGCTCTTCCAGGTTAGCCTACTCAGGGAGCCTCATCCTTGAAGCTCGCGACCGAATCGCGCAGTTTGTTCACAATACACCGGTGTTGACCTCTTCCACTTTCGACAGCAAGGTCGAGGCGTCCGTGTTCTTCAAATGCGAGAATTTCCAGAGAACGGGTTCCTTCAAGTTTCGTGGGGCATGCAACGCGGTTGCCAGCCTTGATGACAAGGAGCGCATACGAGGTGTCGTCACCCACTCCAGCGGCAACTATGCCCAAGCTTTGGCTCTTGCAGCGCGATTACACGGCGCACCCGCCTATGTCGTCATGCCCAACAACTCATCCGAAATCAAGAAACAGGCAACAGCTGGCTATGGCGCAACGATCACGTACTGTGAGCCAACGCATGAAGCACGTCACGAGACTGCTGAACGGATTCGTCAGGAAACGGGAGCCACATTCCTTCATCCCTTTGACGATCCCAGAGTGTTTGCTGGACAAGGCAGTGCATGCCTGGAACTCATTGAAGAAGTTGGCGAGCTAGATCTCATTCTCGCTCCCGTCGGTGGCGGCGGTCTACTTTCAGGCACCTTGCTGGTCGCCCAGCATCTGCTGCCGGATGTCGAAGTCATCGGATGTGAGCCCGCTGCTGCAGATGATGCCTATCGTTCATTGGCGACGGGGCAGCGCATCGTGGACTTCACGCCGCATACCCTTGCCGATGGCTTGCGTACACCGCTAGGCGAATACACATTCCCCATCATTCGTGACAGAGTAACCAAGCTCGTCCTCGTGTCCGAAGCAGACATTGTCGGGACCATGCGGTTCATCTGGGAGCGCATGAAGATTATCATCGAACCCTCATCTGCAGTTGCCATTGCCCCACTACTCAGTGGCGCCGTTGACGCAAAGGACAAGCGCATCGGCATCATTGTCAGTGGCGGGAATCTTGATCTAACAGCATTCTTCGAGCTGCTAAAAGCCACGGCTGTCTAGAGGACGAGTAGATTCTTGGTTGCCGTTTGGGAATGCCTGTCACTTTGTCGTACAAACGAGCTGAGGCTTGATTCAGCGCTGCCAACAACCTGATAGGGTCGCAAAGAACTCCAACGACTCGCTGCGAAACATTGAGTTCCTTGGGGTTTGCATTCGCAAACGAGGTGCTCTCTCTCTCAAAGCCCAAGAAAACGAATCGCCTAGCTTTTTGGCTAGGCGATTCGCCGTTGCTCGTATTGGAACAGTCCAGATCTACAGCTCAACCTCAACGCCTAGGTCACGAAGTTGGGCGATGACTCCAGATGGTGTCGAGCCAGCTGACGTTGCGATGGCTGTGTCTGCGAGATTCACAAACTCAAGCTCTTCAAACAGCAGCAAGACGGCAATGCTTGTAACGTTCGTTCCGCTAAGATCGATCGATCGAAGCGCCTTGAGCGTTTGAAGCGGCATGATGTCCGCAATGGGATTGCCGCTCAGATCGAGCACTTCTAGAAGGATCAAGGAGGACAGAGGGTTGATGTCGTCAATGTCATTGTCTGACAGGTCCAACTCAACCAAATCTTGGAACGTGGCCAGGGCAATGACTTCGGTCATGCTGTTGTTGCCGAGGCTCAGCGCTTCTAGGTGAGGAAACTCAAAGAGGATGCCCATGTCTTCAAACCTGACGTTTTCCAGATGGAGTCTGTTCAAGGACTCTAACTCGGCCAAGGGCAGGAAACTGTCAATTTCCATGTCTGCCAATCCAATTTCCTCCAAAGCAGGCAGGACGTCGATGACCTCGACCAAATCGGTCAGATCGAGATCACGAAGCCATATCCGGGTCAATGACGGAAGGCGCCGCAATGGGTCAAAATCGCTGATACCGCTGGAGATCAACTCCAGTCGTTCGAGCTCATCCATGAGTCCCACTGCTGTGAGATCAATGGCTCCCGCCGTCTCAATGCTTAACGATGTCAACCTGTCTAGTGGATGAAGCGGCGAAATCGAACAAGCACCACCACACGTAAGCGAGAGGGACTCAAGTCGAACCAATGCACTCAGCGGAGAAAGATTCCCAACTGTGTTGCCTCGCAAGTCGAGCGTCTCCAGTCTCGTCAGAACCTCAAGAGCAGAGATATCTGAGATCGTGTTCCCACGCAGATTCAGGTTACGTAGGTTGGTCAGCTTGTCCAGCGGCCCAGCATCGGAAATGCTGTTGTTATCTAGGACTGCTGTGACCAGTGCTTCGGCACCTCGCAATGGGCCCAGATCCGTAATGTCATTGTCAGACAGGACGACTGTTGCCAATGATGTGCAGTACTGCAGCCCATCAAGGCTGCTGATACCAAGATCTGCAGCGAACAACTCGGTTAGCCAAGCCACATCATAGTCAAGAATTGCCCCACGAGTGATATAGATGGCCTCACGAATTGCAGTTTCAAGATTCTTGTCTGTGTACTTAACAACCTTCTGTCCAACAGCTAGCCACGATAGCGCCACCACCATGACGATCGCCAAGCCCATTCCTATTCGCCTGCTCATAGACGTCTCCTTTCTCTCCATCTCACAATAATCCATTCTACAGGAACCCAGTGCATGTCATGCCCTCTTTGCTGAACTACACCGCTATGTATCGTTCGTTCCCTTCTCACAGCAAATCAAAATGACACGGCCAGCATCGATAGGTGTACGATGAGCTGACACCGTATACTGGATTCGAGACTCTTCTGTCGGAAACATGGGACAGAGTGTCGCAATAAACGGAGGGAATACCTTGAGAACAATTGTAGTCATAGCTCTGCTGCTTGTCGTATCGTGCGCCTCTTGGGCTGACGACCATGGGAACTCTCCGTTGGCAGCCACTCCAATGGAGGCTGATGGAGTGTTGCTCACTGCCTGTATTGAGGACGCCGGAGACATGGACTACTTCCTGTTTCACGCAACTGCAGGCCGCACCTATCGCATTGGAACTAGTCACCCCACAGAAGAGATGGATAGCATTCTTTATCTCATCGAACAAGACGGACAGGGCATTCTAGCTGTTGACGACAACTCCGGTGGGGAATCAAATGCTCGCATCGTTTGGACCTGTACAGAGTCAGGCATTCACTTCCTCATGGTTCGCCATGCGCAGGCGACAACGGGAACCGGGTGTTACGGGCTATCCGCATCGATTGCACAACTCGACGATCACGGCAACAACCGACTTAGCGCGTCTCCGTTGCTAAGTGGGATTACAGCCGCCGGTTTCTTGGAGGAGCCTGAAGATATTGACGTCTTCATGATCCAGATCGACCAAGGGTATGAGTACTCAATCCAGTTCTCTTCACCTGGAGAAGAAAGCTCGCTAGCAGCTCTTGTCTATGGCAATGGCTCAACGACACCTGTGGCTACGCTACTCAGCCATGGGGCAGCTGAGATAAAGACAATTGCTGCCACTGCCTCGGAGCCGCTCTTCGTATTCATTCAATCCGATTCCGGGGAGCCCACTGGCTCATACATCTTGACCATTGAAAAGGGCGGGTATGCCGATGACCACGCAAACAGCGCCGCATCTGCGACGCCCATTCCTGTGGAATGGACGGAAATCCTCGGCAGCCTAGAGGTACAAGGGGATGTCGATTGGTTCCAATTGAGCGCACGCAGGGAAGCCGAGTACACGTTCGCGTTGGCTTCAACTGGTGGTCCTGGCGGTGCAAAAGTGTCGATTCATGGCCCAGATGGTCAGTTGCTGCAAGAGTCCGCGTCCACAGGTTCTGATGCGTCGATCGAGCTGTCCTGGCAAGCTCCTGAGACAGGCATCTACTTCTTGGAGATCTCATCAGCAAATGGCGGAGGAATCTATCGATTGAGCGTATCTTCGACGCTGCAACTCGAGTCGATCGCTACTTACAACCCTTCGGGGTATTCATTGGATATCGCTGTCGTCGGTGATATGGCCTACTTGGTCGTTGGCACCAAAGGGCTTCTCATTCTCGATGTCGGCGATCCTTCCGATCCATTCGAAGTGGGTTCGCATAGCACGAACGGCTATGCACAGGCTGTTGCAGTTAGCGGAAACACAGCCTACGTCGCCAATAGAAGTGAAGGCGTGACGATTATTGATGTATCAGATCCATCTCGTCCTGTCCAGGTTGGCGTATTCGACACACCAGGTTCAGCCCATTCGGTCGCAATTCGCGGTGGTCTCGTTCTCATCTCGGATCAACGTGGAGGCCTTCAGATTGCTCGCATTCAGTCAAATGGAGACCTTGCAGCTGTGTCGGCCATTGACACAAAGGGATACCCAGCAGCTATCGCCACCCTGAATCAACTGGCACTGGTTGCCGTAGGGGATTCCGGCTTGGAGATTATTGATCTGTCTGATTCAGAGACTCCCCTCTCCATCGGGCACCTTGACCTGTCTGGAGATGCGAGCGATGTCACTGTTTACAACAGCTTGGCTTATGTCGCGACCGGGTATCGCGGAGTTCGTATTGTCGATGTATCGAATCCTGTAACACCCACTGAAGTAGGATGGATTAGCACAGCAGGCGAGGCCATTGGAGTTCTGGTATCTGGGAGCACCTTGTTCGTCGCTGAACGAACTGAAGGGATGTCCGCGTACTCACTGCTGGATCCACTTAGACCTCAGCTGATTGCACAAGTTGATACCCCCGGCGAGGCGACGGCTATCTCTGTTCTGAACGGCTACGTCTACGTCGCTGATCGGCAAGAGGGCATGCTCATTGTCCAACTACTACAATAGTGCCCTCCTGCCTCAGCGAAACCGCGTGATGCTACTCGCCGAGCCCAGCTTGACGAGGTTCCGTCAACTCGGCAGGAACGTTCTCTGACGTATCCGTGCCGTTTCCGGAGATTTCATTCTCGTATCCAGTAACCAAGGATGCGCCGTCAATGAAGACACCGAACCCTGTGTTGTCCAGCAGCGAATTCTGTCGAATGGAGGCAACTGACATCTCCAGATGAAGTCCATCTGATTCATTGCTTGACACATCCGATAGGACGAGCGACAACACGGATTGATTCAGCAGATGCAATCCATCACTCTCGTTGCTCGTAATCGTGGCCCCGCGGATGGAGACCGAAGAGGTGTTCACCAACAGTCCATAGCCCGCATTCCCTGCGATTGTGGAGTCGAGAACAAGAATGGCCGCACGGTTGGCGATCTCAATACCTGCAGCGAGATTGCCCGTTACGAATGTCGCATCAAGCAGTGCAGCAACCGATCGAGTTAGCGACAGGCCGCCCAGAGTATTTCCGGAGAAAGTCGAGCGTGCAGTCATGAACGCCGATTCGTTGATCGCTTCAATCGCCCAGCCCAAGTTGTCTTTGATCGAGCTATCCGAGATTGAAGCTGGCGAGTTGTCCAGAACGACACCGCTTTTCGGATGTTCGACAATACTGGAATCAAGAACCGTCAGTGTTGAGTTCACAGTCAGAACAGCGACATCACCATTCGCACGAAGAACTGATCCGTTGGCGATTACTGCAGAGCTGGCGGAGAGATCCAGTGCATATCCCGCATTGTCAGCAATCGTACTCGCAGACACTGTAATCTGGGAATCATCTGCAGTCACGCCTGTTCCGTCATTGTAAGAAAGAATGCTACCCACCCATTCCAAAGACGAGCCAACCAGCACGATACCGTGCGTTGGATGACGCCGAATGGTCGCATCGTCACAAGATATGGTCGAAGTGGTGGCGTGAATTGCTGAGGCACCATTGTCTTCAATCTGCGAGCTGCGAATCTCAGCACGGGAGTCGACGAGAACGAGAACATCTGTAGGATGTCCGGTAATCGTGGTTCCGGATATCGAAAGCGTTCCCTGTGCAGAAGAGACCGCGCTCGATCGATTATCGACAACATCGCAATCCTGCAGATCCACGGCACTTGTGTCGATGACAAAAGCGTCGTCTGGGTGATCGGTAACCGTACTCCCGATTAGCGTAACTCGAGAGCGTTCAGTTGCAACAACAGCAGACTCACCGTTGCTCGAAAGAATGCTTGTAGAGGCCGTTACAGAGCTGGATACCGAGCGAATGGCGTTCTCACCATTGTCCGTGAGCGTACAGCCCTGGACCGTTGCCTTGCTGTTCACAGCGTCGATCGCGTCGCCACCATTATCGTCAAGCGTTGAATTCACCAGCTTGGCTGAAGCACCGATCAAGTGCAGGGCATCGTCTGGCTGATCAGTAATGCGTGATGCCTGCGAAAGATTAACGATGCCTTCAATCGCCAGAATGCCATGCTCGTCATTGGAGCTAATCTGACTAGCGATGACATCGATAGCTCCGTCTTGGAGCTTGACGCCGCCATCCGAATTGCCCGTAATGCTTGACGCCATTAGGACACAGGTAGCTCCATTGGCACCATAGACTCCGTAGCTTCCGTTGTCTGTGATCTCGCAATCTGTGATTTCTGCTGCTGTCCCGCTCAGGGCAATACCAAACAGCTGATGGTCTGAGATGACTGATTCCGAAGCGACGAGGTTGCCATCGAACGCTAGGACGCCATCAGCGCCGTTGTTCGTGACTTCTGTGGCGACAAGTTCAACTGTGCTGGCGAGGATCTCAATCCCCTCCGTGCCGTTGCTTGTAACTACGCTCCCTCGAAGCTTAACTTCCGAATTCTCCTCGGCATAGATGCCACGCTCATCATTATTCGAGATTTCAACAAGCTCGAGATCAGCTTTGGAGTCGGACAGTCTCAGCCCGTCATTTGCCTGTTCAAGGATTTCGGCATTGGACACAACCAGTGTGGAAAGCGTTGCATCAATTCCGTGGTTGGCGTTGTCGCGAACTGTGCTCCCCTTGAGCTCCATGAAGCTATTGACCAGCTCGATACCGCTCGCTTTGTTGTCAGACACCATGCTACCGTCCACAACACGGACAACAGAATTGGTAGCCATAATGGCTTCTTCGCCATTGTTCTGAAGAGCCGTCGCTCGGATGTCTCCCGACGAGTCTTCCAGCGAAACACCAACACCCGAATGTCCGGAGACCGAAGTATTGATCAGTGTGACCCGTGATCGCTCACTTCCCGTGATACCCGTCGCGCCGTTGTCAGATACCTCACCCTTCTCAAAGCTCACTTGCGAGAACGACAGCAACATACCATCTGCAGTATTCTCGGCAACTGTGCAATCCACGAATGTGGCTCCTGCGGAATCTCCATGGATACCATTGCCCGCATTCTGCGAGATCGTCACATCTGTCGCGCCGACGGACGCCTTGATCAATTGAATGCCATGTGATCCGCTGTTGCGAATGGCACCGCCATCTAGAGCGACAACGGAACGTGTTGCCATCAGCCCTACGCCCACACTGTCGAGAATGGTCGAGTTTTCAAGGTTGACTGCAGAGTTGGCCAAATCGATCCCCTCACCACCCTGACTAGCAAATGCACAGTCGACTAGCGATGCCGTGGAGTCCTCCGATTCCAGTCCCGTGTCGCCATTCGACGTGAATGTGCACTCAAGCAAGTCAGCTGTTGAATTGACGAGGTAGATGCCGTGGACGTCGTTCCTAGAGATGTCCGAATCTACCATGACCAACGCAGCAACATCCGTACCAATTCCATGAGGCGCATTGTCAGTAATCGTGCACCTAAGGAAATCACCCGAGCTGGTAGAGAAGTAGGCTCCATCGCTGGGGTGATTGGTGATTGTTGAATCTGTCAACGTGGCGCTAGAGTTGTTGCCCCCATAAATACCGTGAATTCCGTTGGCATCGAACAGCGTACGTAGCACATCAATCAGCGCATTTTCCAGCAACACGCCATTGTTCACGTTATTGCGAACCTCGCTGTCAATCAGCGACAGGCGCGATTTTTGCTCGAAGACGCCCTCAGCTAGGTTGCTGCGAATATCTGAATCCGTGACCGTGGCGAAACTACCGCTCAGATGAAGGCCGTGGAATGTCTGATTAATCAGTGTGGCGTTGGAGAGTTTCGCTTCTGCGTCGATGAGCGACACACCATCTCGCCGATTGCCGTCTGCTGTGCTGTCTGCGAAATCGAGGAAGCTCTCCTCAATGAGGACACCGTCAAGGACATTGGCACTGAACGTGGACTGATTGAGAACCGATAGCGTCGATTCATTCACAGCATGCGCTCCATGCTGTCCGTTCCCCGCGCACTCACTTGCATCAATCGTTCCAATTGCTGCGTCGATAAGAACGCCGTCCAGTATGTTGTCGTGGAGGCGAGAGCCATTCACTACAGTTACTGTGCCACCATTCAAGGCGTGAACACCATTGGCTCCGTTGTTGTAAACCTCACTGTTTGAGATCGTTGCCGAGGCTGTATCAACGCCTACACCATCGACGCCGTTGCCAACAACAGTACTATTGGCAACAGTGCTCGTGCTATCTCCAAGAACGCGGACACCATCTTCAGTATTTGCGGCAGCCGAGGATCCCTGAAGCTCGCCAACACCTGATTCGACATGCAAGCCATCCATGCCATTGCCTGACAAAACAGCGCCATTTTGGGCGGTCGCTGTAGAGTCGTTGATCACCATTACGCCATGTCGGACGTTCTCAGAGCACGTCCCTCCGTTAATGGTGACCGTCGACGCGTCAACCAGCACACCGTCTGTATCGTTGGCATCGATAGTGGCTGCCTGAAGCGTTCCTACAGCACCATTGATCAAGCGAACGCCTGCGACACCATTCCCGGTTGCCGTTGCAGATGACATCGTTGCACTCGTTGCATCCAGCAACAGGCCCGCTTGCGCGTTGTCAGATAATGAGGAGCCACTGTTGATCGTCGCGGTAGAGCCGTTTAGGACCTGCACGCCGTCTGTGCCTTGTCCAGTTACCGTGGTCGAGGAAACCGTGACTACGCTTTCCTCATCAATCACGATCCCGGCCCCCTCGTTGTCCACGACGAAGCTGCTTGTTACCGATCCCTGAGAGTCGCGATAAAGGATGCCAGCAGACTGATGACCGCTAATCGTTGCGCCCACGACTGTGAGATTCGCACGCTCGGCTTCGATTCCGACACCCAGGTTGTTTTCAATCTGAGCGGTTCCTTGAAGGGTAAACGTAGCATCCCGAATCAAAACACCACCCGCCGTATTCGATGAAATGACGGTGGGGATGTAACCGTCGACAAACTCGACTTCCGTGTTTCCATCAACGACGATTCCATAGCCTCTGTTATTAGTGAATTCTGTTCCCTCGATTGTCGCGAAGGCGTCTTTGATCCTCATTCCACCAGCGATATTCCCAGTCACGTAGGAATCGATGAGTTCAATCACTACATCTGTTGGAGCATAGGGATCGCCAATCAACTCGATTCCCCACGCTCCATTATTGGTGACAGTCGTTTCCTCCAACACAAACCCTGAGCCAGACAATCCGGCTCCGACGTTTTCTTGAACGATACACTCGACAATCTCGATATTGCGGCAACTAGTTGTGCTGATTCCAACAGATCCACTCTGGATCGTGAAATTCTTGAATGTGAGGTCACTGCAATTGAGCAGCTCGAACACGGGTTCCGTGTCTCTTCGGCCCTGAATCACGGTGTTTCGGCGGAATCGAAACTGTCCTTCGATTGTCACGCGCCGGAGATTCCGAAGGCTGATAGAATCTCGAATGGTGAATCTGTCCGCAACGATAATGGTGTCACCGAAGCCAGCTTCTCGAGCCGCGTCTTCGATAGTTCGATAATCATCGGGAACATAGAGATCATCTGCGATTACAGAAATCGACAATCCGACAATCAACATAATGACCAGCCAACCAACCCATCCGCCTCGATGTCCCGAACGCATAAAATCCTCCAATCCCTCTGGCTCTACTCAGTGACAGTGTCCTATTTTGGTCAGACCAATCATGACAGGATCGCATCACACGAACAACTTAACATACCTACAACCATGAGTTGCAATGGTTTCGCGTTACTCGTGGAGGCAAGCAATACCCAAAGAACGGTAGCGAGTATTGCATCCGATGGCCTCGAATGCCAAGCCTGCTTGAAGGGAGCTTGTGGAGCATGCAGGCTGACGCACACTTGCGGCTTCTGCCCATTCAATCCAGTGTCTCTCTCAAGATCCTACTCTCGGTTCTTGTGAGACAGGTAGACGGTATTCGATGATTGACCGCCTGTGTATGGATTGGGAAATGTCACAATATGAGGTTCACAGGACTCGAAAACAGTCCCGAGCAAACGCACGAATGCATCATCGGGAAGATCGTTCGACCACATTCCAAAGACGCCACCAGGTAGGAGTTTGTCGGCCATCTTGCGGATTCCAGAGGCGGTGTAGAAGGCGCCATTCCCCGGATTGAGCCAATGACTCGGAGAATGGTCGATATCAAGGAGCAACGCATGAGCTAGTCGAGTCGGGTCCGTGTGATCGAACCCGCCTGGTGCAGCTGCTAACTCAAAAAAGTCATCCTGAACCAGGCGACAGCGGGAGTCTGATGACAGTTTTTTGCCAAGCGGAACAAGGCCTTGCCGATGCCAATCGATCACCGGCTCCATCACCTCGATAACCGTAAGTGTTCTGACGGCCGGATCATCCAGGACAGCCGCGGCTGTATAACCCAGACCCAACCCACCAACGACAATGTCCCAATCCGTGCCGTCGAGAGAGGCAAGCCCGAGGAGTGAGAGCTGAACCTCGGCTTCGGTGAATAGACTGGACATCAGGAATTCCTCGCCAAGCTTTACCTCGTAGAGAAGCTCCCCAGCGAGCCGAGGATCCGACCTGCGCCTGAGACTGATGTCGCCTAGCGGCGTCGTCCGAAAGTCGAGTTCCTCAAATGAAGGCGTCACGTCTCTCCTCTTCTACAAGATCAATCGAACAGCGATTGCCCGTGGCTCTCGCCAACTTCCCGCGGATTGTGCAAATCCACTGAAGCGACTCCTCATCCTACACGAGATCGCGTCATCTGGTGTATGTCCGACTAGTAGTCGACAATCACGCCACGTCCAATGAGCCTGTCGATCTGGCTCATCGTTTCGCTGTCAGCACTGGTGTCCAACGGGTTCCCTCTTAAGTCCACATAGGCGCCGCTACGTAGGCTGATGCAATCCAGGAGCGGTGAGATATCGACGATCTCATTGCCAGCAAGCTCCACATTCCAGAGGGACGACAGCCCAGAAAGAGCACTGATATCTGAGACCTGATTCCCTGTCAGAGCTAGATTTCTAAGCACCTGGAATCCTCTGAGCGCGGCGATGTCCAAGATGCGATTATTGCTCAGATCAAGCAAACGCAGGCCTGTCAAATCACCCAGTGCACCGATGTCATCAATCTCATTGCCTCGTAGGTCGAGAACGACAAGTCCTCGCGCCTTCCAATCCACATCGATGCTGGCAATCTTGTTTGAAGCCAGACGCAAACTCATTAGGCTTCCCATGCCAACAATGGGTGCGACGTTCTCGATCCTGTTGCCATCTACATTCAGTTCCTTGACATGCTCCAAGTCTTTCAGACGACTGCAATCGACAATTTCGTTCATGCTCAAGTCAATTCGCTGAAGCTTGTCCAGATACTGAATCCCCTCCAGGTCTGTGATTCCGCAATCTGGAACCATCAGCTCTGCAACGTCTTCGAGAGTTCCAGCAATCAGGTGTCCCTCCCGTTGAGTTACAGCGTCTCGAACAGCAGCCTCAATACGTGCTTCGACAAACACGACAATGTTATCTCGACCCGATGGGATGACAGTCACCCCTCGATCCTCTAGTGCTTCAATCACAGCTCTCGTCTCACTTGAATCCCCCATATCAAGCGGATTCAATCGCAAATCAACTCTATCTCCAGATCCCAATCCCGGGTTCGCGAGCAGTGGAGATGCGTCCGCAATCTCGTTTCTAGAGAGGTTGAGTTCAGTAAGGAACTCCAATCCAGCTAGCAGCGATATGTCCACGAGCTCATTCCCGCTAAGATCGAGTGTGCCTAAGTTCTCGCACGCAGCAATCCCTTCAATACCTGCCCCCCCTCGAATGTGATTGTCAGACAGATCGAGGCACTCCAGTTTGGTGAGGGTGGCAAGCAAGCTCACGTTGACGATTTCATTGTGGCTGAGATTGAGGTCGAGCAAGTTTGGGCATTGCGCGATTCCCCCCAATTCAATGACTCCGCGATGGCTTGCATCAAGGATCTGCAGTCTCTGCAAATCGATTGCACGGATCTCGCCAAGAGGCATGTCGATGACACTCTGGATAGCCTGTCCAAGATGCAAATCCGCAAAGCTCAGAAACGTGGACGGGGAATCAGAGGCATCCACTGAAGTTCTTGAAGAAGTGTCTTCAAGAGACGAGGCCGGCGCGCGAGGTGCAAACAAGCGCGGAAGATCGGAAAGCACAGCTGCAATGGAAGGGAGTATTGTCAAGGCGAGTCCAGAAATCAAAAGGATGACACCTACAATCCCAAGGGCAGTGTGAGCCATTTGCAGACCAGATTTCTTCACGATCCTTCAGTTTAGGTTATTGAAATGAGCGAATACAACCTAATACTCATGGAGCTCTCACTAAATGCGTTCAAGAGCTTCGATTTCTCGAAGATAGGGAAGCGAATCTTGCGCGCCTCGTTTCGTTGTCGCTAGCGCTCCCCCAAGAATTCCTTGACCAATTGCTTCTTCAATAGAATGCGCCTGTAGGGCCCACGCCAAGGCGCCGTTGAACGCGTCCCCAGCTCCCGTGGAATCGATCACAGCCACTTCAGGGGATGAGAAATGGGCTATCATCCCATCGTTCGACAACCAAATCGCGCCCTGCCCCCCAAGCGTACAGATGACGTTCTTTGCACCCTGATCAATCAGTAGGAAGGCTCCTTCTTCCACTGAATCCTTCCCAGTAATGGAGCGAAGCTCATGCTCATTGGGAGTGAGATAATCAATACGATCGAGAGAGATGGAGGAGAGATCCTGAGCAGGTGCTGGGTCCAGGACGACAATGGGTCCCTCTTTGGGAAGCTGCCTGAGCACTGAGGCAACCGTCTCAATAGGTATCTCCAATTGGAAAAGGAGGATATCTGCACCGTTGATCGCATCCAGATGTCGCTGTACGTAGTTCTCGTCCACACACTTATTGGCTCCTGCAGCTAGAACAATGGCGTTCTCGCCCTGGTCATTCACCCAGATGGAGGCCATTCCTGATGCACAATCGGGTTCGCGTTCGATGGCACTCACGTTAATATGGTTGTTCCGTAGCTCAGCCAGCAACCGATCTCCGAAGACATCGTCTCCCACTTTGCCAAAGAACTGGACCTCGCTTCCCAGTCGAGCGGCAGCTACAGCTTGGTTCGCGCCTTTTCCGCCCGAATAGGTTGCCACATCTGTCCCTGCGACAGTCTCGCCAGGCTGCGGGAAGCAAGGCACACTCAACACGAGATCCATGTTGATGCTCCCCAAAACAGCAATCATCGAGCCCTCACTTTTTTCATGAATCAGTCGGCATTGCGCACAGCGGCGTACAGCGTTTCCAGAAACCGCTCACGGGACGCTTCCAAGACCACATCGGCATTTGGCTCGCGCCCAGAGACGCGGAGATGGTCAACCACGGTTGCTCCACGGGTCAGCTCGGACTGTGCTTCGATGTCAACGCGAAGACGTTTGGTTACCGTAGCAACGCTTGGCTCCAAAGCTACAGCCATGGCAATGGGATCCGGGAGATCGAATCCATCTTGCTTGAGATAGCTGATGCCAAATTCCCGCAATGCCTTCTGAATGTCTACGCAGAATGCTGCGAGCCCTGACATCGAATGCAGTGCGTCGGCTTGCTCTGAGGTGAAGGTCGCATGCTTGTGCGAGACATCCCAGCCTACCATTTGAATGGGCAATCCAGACTCGAAGACGATCTTAGCGGCGCTTGGGTCTACCCAGATGTTGTACTCAGCAGCAGGAATGATGTTGCCATAACCAAATCCAATGCCCCCCATAATCACGCATCGTTCGACAGCAGTCGCAATGGACGGATCACGCAGCAGGGCAGTCGCTACATTGGTCAAGGGCCCCAGAGTGACCAGGGTGATCCGGCCTGCGTGCTTGTGAATCGTCTCAATGAGCACATCAACTGCATGACCCTCAGCAGGCTTTCGTCCTGAGAGCGGCAGTCCGATATCGCCCATACCGTCTTCTCCGTGACAGAACTGGGCGGTTTCTAGTGGCCGTAGCATGGGCTTGTCGATTCCCACATACACAGGCGTCGACTTGCTGCATCGTTCTACGGTGTAGAGGGCGTTCTGAACACCATGTCCCAGGGGCACATTGCCCGCAACAACGGTGATGGCTTCCACCTGGACCTCGGGATGTTGAAGAGCCATCACCAAAGCAACGGCATCGTCTGAAGCAGTATCTGTATCAATGATGAAGTGACGCACATGAACCTCCTTGCCTTGTTCACTGCCAGAGTAGCAATCCAAGCCAGGAACGTCTACTCCCACTCGATTGTCGCCGGAGGCTTGCTTGTGATGTCATAGACGACACGTCCAATCTCGGGTATTTCACGAGTAATCCTCTGTGCAACGCGATCGAGCAGGTCATAGGGCAGGCGAGCCCAGTCTGCAGTCATCGCGTCAACACTGGTGACAGCACGCAGCGCAATCACGTGACCGTAGCGACGCTCATCGCCAGCCACTCCGACGGATCGAATGGGGGTCAACACAGCCAAGGCTTGCCAGGCGTCAAGATAAGCACCAGATTCCTTGAGTGTTGAGATGAAAATATCATCAGCTCGGCGAACGAGATCTGCGCTTTCACGAGTAACCTCTCCGAGAATGCGAATGGCAAGACCGGGTCCAGGGAACGGATGTCTCAGTCGCACAGCGTCAGGCAATCCAAGCAATCGAGCAACATCCCTCACTTCGTCCTTGAACAGAGTGCGAAACGGTTCGAGAAGCTCAAATCCCAACTCCGCTGGCAACCCGCCCACATTGTGATGCGACTTGATGTTCGCAGCCCCTTCCCCCCCGGCCGACTCTATCACATCGGGATACAGGGTTCCTTGAGCCAAGAATCGATAGGAACCTTCATGCCCAGCCTCTTGTCGGAATACATTGATGAACTCCCTGCCGATGGTCTTTCGTTTCTCTTCTGGATCGATGATCCCTGCCAACGCATGAAAGAATCGGTCTGCAGCATCGACGGTTCTCAGATTGACGCCTAAGGGTCGAAGCGCTGCCTCGACTTCCTCACGCTCGCCTGCCCTCAACAAGCCGTGATCAACGAATACGGCTTGATGCGCCACACCAGCTTGTGCCAGCAACAGCGCCAGGGCTGAGGAGTCCACACCGCCAGACACGCCCACCAAGACCCTGTCGTCTCCCACCTGTTTCTGGACATCGCGAATCAGTCGTTCGACATTTTCCTCTGCCGTCCAATCGCGAGCGATACCGGCACTGTCGAGGAAGCTAGATAGCATGCGCTCGCCGTCGGGTGTATGAACGACTTCTGGATGAAACTGCACTCCGATCTGACGACCGTCAGATGAGGCGATGGCTGCATGAGGATTCTGAGCTGTCGCAGCAATGGATGTCCAACCCTCAGGCAACCGCTGCACAGAGGAAGCGTGACTCATCCATACAGGCAAATGCTCAGCAAGCCCATCGAACAGACAACCATCATGGCGAATGAGTTCATCAGCGCCATAGGATCGAGTCCCCACATCAGCTACTTCGCCTCCAAATTGCTGGGTCAGCAATTGCATCCCGTAGCAGATGCCAAGGATGGGTATTCCCAATGCGTAAATTGCGGGGTCTGGCATGGGTGCGTCGGGCTCAAATACAGATTTTGGGCTCCCAGAGAGCACAATCGCTTCGGGCTGTTCCTGCCTGATTCGTTCCATGGAGGAAGTTCCAGGAAGAAGGATCGAGTAGGCGTTCAGTTCGCGAATTCGTCGTGCGATGAGTCTAGAGTATTGAGATCCGAAATCGAGAATCAGCACACTCATGCTTGCACCTCATCGCCTTCAGCGAAAACGATTGTGCCATCTTCGGGATTCATGGACTGAATTGGTGCCAGTGACATCACGGGCACCTGGAACCGATGCAACCCTTTGCGCCCACGGGCAAACGTCTTCTCGATCACGAAGCCGAAGCCAACCATCGTCCCACCTGCTTCGAGAACCATGTCACCCAGAGCAGCGCTGGTGACACCTTGATAGAGAAAATCATCTACAACGATCACGCGATCCTCAGGGCCCAGATAGTCCCCGGAGATGGCAAGTTCAGTTTTCGTGCCCTTTGTGGGAGAGACCACGCTGCGAACGATGGGGCGAATCATCGTCGCGGCCTTGCCCTTCTTGGCATACAGCGCCCGTATTCCCAGCCGACGGGCCAACTCGTAGGCCACGATATTCCCTGCGGCCTCGGCAGTCAGTACGCAATTCGCTCCCTTGCCTTCGAAATGCGCTGCTAGCTGATCGCCCACTAGAGAAATGAATGCTGGGTCGATCTGATGATTGAGAATGCCATCGACCCGCAAAAACTCAGGTCCCAGCACTTGTGCCTCACGACATATCCACTCGCGTATTCTCTCCACCCATCCCCCTACTAGCCTGTTCATCCCACATGCATGCCGCATAGGCACCCGATAACCTAACGATAGTTCTCCTTGCTCCCCCTGTAGGCGACACCCTCCTGCTCTTCTGTTCGATCGGTTGCAGGAGCCGGTATCGGTGACAAGGCTCCTATCCTGGCAACCAACTCAGGTGTCATCGTGTAGTCGGCGGCAGCAAGTGAATCCTCTAATTGAGTGAGGTTCCGTGCCCCAATGATCGGTGTGGTAATCGCCGGGTGAGCGGCCACCCAGGCTACGGCCAACGTCGCAGGCGAAATGCCCACCTCGCGGGCCAATGCTCCGAAGCTCTCGGCTGTCTGGTAGTACTGCCCATTGCCGTAGCGAGTCGCATACATGGTGTTATCAACCAGTCGACCTGTTTCAGGCTTCCTGTCAATGCCGTACTTCCCAGTGAGCAATCCGCCGCCTAGCGGGCTATAAGAAATCACTCCAAGGCCTTCAGATGCAGCCAAAGGGAGGATTTCTACTTCTGCCTGTCGCTTCACCAAGCTATACATCGGCTGGATACAGGAGAACGAAGACAGACCTTCGCACGCCGAAATACCTAGAGACAAAGCAATCTGCCAAGCGGCCCAATTGCTAACACCTGTATAGAGAATCTTGCCATCCCTAACGAGCTTGTCAAGAACCCTCAACGTCTCTTCCATCGGCGTATCGGAATCGAAGGTATGGACAAACAACACGTCCAGCCTGTCGGTGCCCAATCGATTCAAACTGGCTTCCACAGACAGCTGAAGATTGCGCCGCGACAGTCCCCTGTCATTGATGCCTTCGCCCATCGGGAATCCAGCTTTGGATGTGATCACAACCTGATCCCGCTCATCGCGGATGAGGCGTCCCAGGATCTCCTCAGCGGCACCAGCAGAATACACATTGGCACAGTCAAAGAAGTTAATCCCAGCATCACGACAGCGATGGTACATGGCGGCTGACGTGGATTCGTCAGCCGCTCCTCCAAATGACATCGTACCAAAGCAAAGATCCGACACGCGAATCCCCGTTTGTCCAAGCAATCGAGTTTTCATCATCCCTCCGAAAGAATGCTTTTACTCGCCCTTCTCGAAAACAACCTCGCCTTCAATCAGCACGCGCTCAACGCGGCTGTGGGCTACATCAAACGGATGCGCTGACAACACGACCAGATCGGCATCCTTTCCTACTGCGATGCTTCCTACACGGTCATCCACCTTGAGCATCTCTGCAGGTGTCAATGTGATCGCACGCAATGCTTCGTCGTCAGTCATCCCTTCATTGATCGCAACCGCTGCATCGAGCCGGATGTGCCGTACAGCAGAGAATTGATCCGTCTGAATGGCTACCTTCACCCCCGCCTTCGATAGAAGAGCGGCGTTCTTTGTGCTCAGCTCGCGCAATTCATACTTCATACGTGAAATCAATACAGGGCCAGGAATGCACGGGATGCCCTCTTCAGCAAGGATATCGGCAATTTTGTAGCCTTCAGTGGCGTGGATCAGGATGAGATCAAGATCAAATTCCTTGGCCAAACGGATGGCCGTCATGATGTCATCAGCCCGATGCGCATGGATATGCGCAGGGATTTCCTGAGTCAGAATCTTGCCCAAGGCTTCAAGCTTCAGATCAATTTCGAAGTGCTCTGGTTCTGTGGCATCCTCGACGCCAGCCTTAAAATCGGCCAGCTTCTGCTCGTGCTTCGCCTTCTTGGCAAGGTAGGCTTGCGCTTTGGTCAGGTATTCTCGAAGTACTGCCGCGTTTCCCATGCGTGTTGATGGCGTACGTTTCTGCTCGCCATAGGCTCGCTTGGGGTTTTCACCGAGCGCCATCTTCATGCCGCCTGGGAAACGAACGAGCATTTCCTCAATCGTGCGACCTCGTGTCTTAATGACGGCAGTCATGCCCCCCACCAAGTTGCCTGATCCAGGGCCCGTGCCAATCGTGGTTACACCGGACTCTCGGAGATCCTGAAAGGCCTTGTCCTCGGGGTGAATTGCGTCGATTGCGCGAAGGTGCGGCATAACGGGGTCGGTCATTTCATTTCCATCAGAATGGTTCCAGCCGACACCGTCTGCAAAAATGCCCGTGTGGCAATGAGCGTCAATCATTCCCGGAATGACGTATTTGCCAGCAGCATCCAGAACGTCAGCTCCTGCTGGAATCGCGACATCGGACCCTACAGCCGTGATCTTTCCGTTTTCGATGAGAATTGTTCCGTTGGTGATCGATTGCTCGGGAGTAAGAATGGTGGCACCCTTGATTGCTTGCACGCTGGTTCCTCCTCGCGCTATGTAAACAGCACACGGTGCCATGCAATCCGCTATGGCAGTGATATGGCACCGCCTCGTCGTCAGGTGATGTGAGTATATTTGGTCGCGACGTCACTCTCCATGAAGGGATTGGCCCCTCACAAAAAAGGTTCCTGATGTTCTAGATGAGATCGCGGATTGGCCTAGGCAATATGGCTTTTGGGATCGATGCCTTGGCCGTCTTATTAGGATCCACCAGCTGACTGACACCCATGTCGACGGCAAGGCTGGTCAGCATGTAGGCATCTTCTTTGCTTAGGCTTCGCGCCGATTGCAGAAACTTGACTGCCTGTCGAGTGGCTTCTTTCAGCGCTTCCTCAATACTCGGGAGTGAAACGAGAATATGCACAGCATCGTTGGTCTCTACCAACGGCCAATCGAGACTGCGTCCGGCAATGCGTTCACATCGCACTGTAATCTGTGCGGATACTTCACAGGCAGACACGCAGACCTCGCCGTCGCCCATCACAGCATGCACGTCGCCCATGGCAAGCATGCCACCGTCTTGGAACACGGGAAGATGAAGGGTTGTTCCAATCCCGATTTCTTTCGTATCCATGTTCCCACCATGGCGATGGGCCGTTCCTGTGGGAAACGAGTTCGTGGCTGACGCGACGCCAATGACGCCAATCATCGGGCGTGCCTTGAGAGCAAGATCACCAAAATGAACGTGCCCGTCTCGAACAGGCAGGATGCGCGTCGCATGATGCTCAATCTCATCGCCAAGGACACCCAAACCAGGTCCTGTGACGATGGCGCCTTGGCCTTCCATGTCAATGGCCTCGATCACAACGGTCAATGTGTCGCCAGGGACAAGACCCTCAATACTAATGGGACCCGTTGCCGGATTCACACGATTGAAGTCTAGTCCGGCAAGGATGTCGGTCTCTCTACGTACCTGTCCGCCTAGAGCATCAAGAGCATCAAAACACACGGCTTCTCCGAGTCGAATTGTATCTGCTGCCTCAAGATTGGGCGTGAACGTATAGATATGTTCGCTAGAAGGAATTGTCTTCATATCTGCCTACCACACCATCGGCACATAGCCATCTTTGATGGCATCTGAAATGGGGACACCGACATATTCGATGCCGCATCCGAGGTCCTGCAATGCTTCAGATACGCTGTACTTGTCAGAGCAATACTTGCACGCCACTGGCACCAAGCCCTCTTCGATCATTGCACCAACTGCCTCACGCAACGCAGGGTCTGTCGCCACTTGTGTTTCCGACGGCCCAAACAAGAAAATCTTGACGTCAGACATCCATCCCTGTTTGGCGGCATTTCGCGCATACATCAATCCCATTTCCAGAACACGCGGGTCCCCGCTTGCTAGGATTACAGCCAATTTGTCGTTCACAGAACCTCCTCTTGAATCCCATCACAGCTTCATGCTCAGAGTACACGATTTGCATCTTATAGAGCGTGCACACATGCTGAGTACACCGGAAGCTGGTTATAGAAGGGGAAATGAGATGGAGAACATGAGTCAGTTTTGTCACGAAAAGGGGCTTCCATTTCTCGAAGCCCGCTCACTAAGCAAGATCTATCAAGTTGGGGGATCAACGGTTCACGCGCTTCGATCCGTCGATTTCACAGCCACACAGGGCGATTTCGTCGTCATCAACGGCCCGTCAGGCAGTGGCAAGACGACGTTTCTCAATCTCATCTCTGCCATCGATCGACCCTCAGAAGGCGAGGTCCTCATCCAAGGGGTGTCGACAAACTCGCTTTCCGAACGACAGCTCGCACAGCTTCGCAAGGAGAAGATCGGGCTCATCTTTCAATCATTCAACCTCATTCCCGTCCTTTCAGCATCCGAGAACGCAGAGTATCCCTTGCTGCTTCAGAAACTTCCCAAATCAGAGCGGATTAAACGCGTCAAGGCCATTCTTGCTGAAGTCGGCCTCGAAGACTTGGGCAAGCGCAGACCCAATGAGTTGTCAGGCGGCCAGCGGCAACGCATCGCCATTGCAAGAGCATTGATATCACAACCCAAACTTGTCCTTGCGGATGAACCGACAGCTAATCTGGACTCCGAAACCGGCGCCCAGGTCATGGCCCTAATGCGTAGGTTGAATGAAGAGCATTGTGTTGTCCTTCTGGTGGTTACACATGATCCAGAAGTAACCCAGTATGCTCGTCGGCAAATCCGCATTCGTGACGGTCGCCTATTGGAAGGCGAGGCATCATGACATGGTGGATTCCCCTACGCAGTCTGCTCAGGAATCGACGGCGGACGGCTCTCTCAGTGGCAGTTATTGCACTAGGAACGGCCATCTCACTGTTCGTCTTTGGCTTCTTGGAGGATGCGAAATACCAGATCCAAGCCACTACAGTCAATGAGTATGGGAACCTGCAAATCGCATCCCCTCAATTGTGGAACGACACAGCAGATGGCTACGAGTATTTGCTCTCTCCTGAAACCCAGGCACAGGTTCTCGCACTGCTGGATCAACACACCAATATCGCGGGGAGTACGTCGCAACTACAATTTCCAGGCCTGATTGCTGCCGGCAATCAAACGCAAATTGTGCGAGTAACTGCACAGGTTCCAGGCAATGACACGCTGAATGCTGACGGCTTCGTCATCGACGGGCGCCCCCTGCAACCGTCAGATGTCGCTTCAGTCTTGATGGGACGCTCATTGGCCAACCGCCTAGGCCTTAAGGTTGATGACGTGGCTACACTGACGTTGACCACTGTCAACGGAGCCTACAATGCAACGCCGCTGCGTATTGTCGGCATCTACCGATTCACATCCGAGCAAGTTGAATTGCAGTCGCTGTTCCTGCCTCAGTCGTTTGCCCAAATCCTTCTCAACACGCCAAGCGTCGATCGAATCATTGTCAATTTGACGAGTATTGAAGCCACGGATTCATCAGCTGCAACTATCCAAAGCCAACTCGATGCAGCCGGATTGGCACTAGAAGTTCAGGTGTGGTACGAGCTATCCCCATTCTATCAACAGCTTGCCGGTTTCTTCGATCTCCTGTTCGGATTCCTGACCTTGGCGGTATTCATTCTCGTCTTCTTCATCATCCTTCAAGTGTTGACACTGGCTTTTCTGGAGAGAACACGAGAGATTGGCACCATTCGCGCTTTAGGCACAACGCAAGGGCAGATCCTTGGCCAGCTTCTTCTAGAAAGCGTGTGGCTGGCACTTCTTGGCAGTCTGACGGGCGTCATGGTTGGATTCCTATTCGGAACGGGCTTCAATGCGTTGGGAATCCAGTGGCAACCACCGGGAACTGTGGAGGAAAGTGTTCTCGCGGTTCGTATCTCATTCCTGACAGCTCTTCCCCCGTTTGGCGTCAGCGTGTTCGCAACGCTGCTATCCGCTCTGTTTCCGGCAATTCAAACCTCCCGGCTTCGTGTCGTCGATGCCCTGAGGGTGGATTAGGAGGCCGCCATGCAATTGAAGACATCCCTACGAAATGTATTCCGGAATCGCCGTAGAACGGCCTTCAGCCTGGCCGTCATCATCGTCGGATTCGTCGTACTTGCATCCGTCCTCAGCTTCATTGGCGAGGCCCTGCAGTCCACTAAGCTTTCTCTGGCAGACGAAACAGGTACTGTGCAGGTGGGAACTCCCGGTCTGTTTGAGAATACATCTACAGGCTATGACTATCTCATACCGCCCGAACAGCTTGAACAAGTCGTCAGCATCGCGTCCGACATGCCGGGTGTTCTCGGCGTTTCTTGGCAACTGAACTTTGCGGGACTGGTGGGAGATGACCAGGGTAGCACACTCATCCTCGGGCGGGGCGTCGTACCATGCAGCGACGTTCAGGACTATGAATGCATTGTTTCTTCGGGTGACCCGCTCGAAGAAACGTCAGATCGCGAAGTCATTCTGGGCGTTGCATTGGCAAGAAAGCTGGGCGTGAAGCCAGGCGATCGCGTGAATATCGCTACTGGAACCGTATCTGGCAACTTCAATGCTGCCACAGTCGTTGTAGCTGGAGAGGTCTCCTATGCCCTTGAGGAGCTCGAAAAGCAACTCGGGCTGTTCCCCATCAGCTTTGTTCAGCGTCTTCTAAAGACTGATGGTGTCGAACGGATTCTCATCAGTACGGATGATCTAGATCAAGCAGATGCCTTTGCCCTTGATCTTCAGCAACGGCTGCAGGCCATCGATATCCCCCTAGCGACACGAACATGGAAGGAGCTCAATCCATCCTACGAATCAATCGAATCCTTCTATGGAGCCTTCTCAGGATTGGCGATGGTCGGCATTGCCATCCTCGTCTTCTTCAGCGTATTGGAAGTGCTAACCATTTCATTCCTAGAGCGCAGCAGAGAGATCGGCACGATACGTGCGCTTGGTGCTGAACGAGGACGTATTTTTGGATCATTCCTACTTGAAGCCACCTTCCTTGGATTGTTCGGCGCGGCTCTTGGTGCCATCATCAGCGTTGTCCTCGTTCTCGTCTTCAACAGCATTGGCTTCACATGGATACCACCTGGAGCAGCCATCCCGCAAGCCATTCAGCTTCGCATCACCTTCCAGGCGATTACCATGCCCATACTAACCGTGCTGTTCTCAACGCTGCTTAGCGCCCTATTCCCGTCGTGGAGAAATTCACGCATAGAAATCGTTAAGGCCTTGCAGAGTATATAACTGTCGATGAAAGGAGTTCTCATGAAACGAATACTAACCTTGCTTGCCATACTCGTCGCTCTCTCAACAACTCACCTCATTGCCCAGGATCTATCGGATATCGAGCTTCTTGCAACACTGGATCAGGCTCGGTTCTTCGACGATTCCGTAACACAGATTTCGATTCGAATCCTTTCTGAGACACCCGATGAAACGCGGGAAGCAGAGCTAGTGCTATCATTCTTTGATGCCGCAGACGGGGCCTATGCACGTATTGAGTTCAACACGCCCGAAGAGCTGGCTGGCCAGGTCTTTCTATCGACACCTGAGGCGACCTACTTCTACGGACCAGACCTTGACTTCCCGATCAAAACAAGCGCCACCACACAAGTGTTCGGCGATGCGGCTGTCGCGCAAACAAGCGGCATTCGGTTCGCAGGCTCCTACATAATTAACGAACGGCGAACGGCGACTTCAGAGGATGGAACCGAGGCATTGGAGATTGACTTGGTTGCCGTTGACTTCACAGTCGCATTCCAAGCCATCACTGTGACCATAGATCCCGTTGAGCTGCGACCGATTTCCGCGATTCTTTATGCTGTCAGCGGCCTACCATTCTACGAAGTGTTCTATGAGACGTATGAAGTCCGTGAAGACGATGTCTATGTGACAATTCAGCGAATTGTCAACCTGCTGTTGCTTGGACGAGTCACTACATCGGAAATTCTGACAACGGGAACGGATAGCTTGCCTGCAGGGTTCTTCGATCCCGATTCTCTCGGGACAAGCGACACTCCGTAGCTGTCCTAATCACCAACTGTGTAGTATGATTTGTGGCTCCCCCCTGAGGGGAGTCCGTTCTTGTCTAGGCATTGGAGTGTTCACATGACCGATCATAGCTCACAGTTGGGAACTGCCCCGATCCGATCGCTGCTGATCAAGATGTCAGCGCCCGCCATGGTGGGGCTGATGGTTCAGGCGACCTACAACCTGACCGATACGATCTTCGTCGGACATTGGGTTGGTTCACTCGGTATCGCAGGCATTGCCATCAGTTTCCCCATCCAGATCATGGTCATGGCCATCGCACAACTATTTGGCATCGGATGCTCATCCATCGTCTCACGTCGATTGGGAGCTGGGGAGCGAGAAGAGGCCACGCACGCACTGGGAAACCTATTCACGCTTGTCATTGGCTTCAGCGCAGTCATAGCCATCTTCGGGAGCCTCTTTCTTCCTTCACTACTGAACTTCTTCGGTGCCACAGAAGGCATCTTGCCATATGCGACAGACTATTCGCGCACGATCCTGCTTGGTACCCCGTTCTTCATGTTCGCCATGGCAACCTCTGCCATTGTTCGAGCTGAGGGCAACGCGCGCGTGGCCATGTGGACGATGATCATTTCTGGGTTGCTAAACATCGCTCTCGATCCACTGTTCATTTATGTGTTCCACCTCGGCATTCGCGGGGCCGCGTTGGCCACGGTGCTCGCACAAGCGACCACTGTCGTCTATCTGATCTACTATTTCTTCGGCGGGCGCAGCTCCCTTCGCACACAGCCACACCACTTCCGCTTGAAGTGGTCCATCGTCGGGGAAGCCGCAAGAGTCGGAATGGGCTCAGGTCTGCGCTCGGCAGCTTCAAGCTTTACGGTGATCATCCTCAATACGAGCCTTGCAGTACACGGAGGCGATATCGCCATTGCAACGTTCGGCGTGATCAACCGCATCATCATGTTCATGTTCTTGCCCATGTTCGGCATCATCCAAGGAATGATGCCCATAGTTGGCTACAACTATGGCGCCAATCAGCCGGAACGCGTACGCCAAGTGGTTCGCCTAGCCAACATCATCACAACGATCATGTCAACAGCAACAACTATCATGCTATTGGCCGTTCCAGCATTCTTGATCGGCCTGTTCATCAACGATCCTGATGTGCTGGCCCTGGGAACACCTGCTATTCGCATCGTGATCTTGGCCTTCCCCACAGTTGGATTCCAAGTAGTTGCCTCAGGAATGTATCAGGCGCTGGGAAAGGCAATGCCTGCGTTGGTGCTGGCTCTACTGAGACAGGTCATCGTTCTCACGCCGCTCATTCTCTTCCTACCTCGCTACTTGGGATTAAACGGCGTGTGGATCTCCTTCCCGATTGCCGACGGCGTTGCGGCTGTGATCACGGGGCTGATGATGTTCTCTCTCCTTCGCCAGATGAGACAGCATCACCTGAACTCCCAGCTACTTGCGTCAGACTCGTAGAGCACGGCCAAGGACATATGCCAATCTGCTGGCCAAGCCATTTGGGCAGCTCCTTGGAGACAATCGCGGCTTCCCCTTTGTAGTGTTCGCATGTTAGAGTAGAGTTCAAAGTCTGGAAAGGGGGTTCCAACATGTTAAAGCGTTCATGCATTCTCATCGTCTTGGCCATGTTGTGTGTCGTCTCAGTCGTTTCATTTTCACAGGATGTACCGTTGATTTCAGAGGAAGTTCAAGAGCAGGCATCTTCGGCCTTGGATAAGAGTCTTACGTATATCGACAGTGCGGCCAACTACGTAGGCCAGGGCGCGCTCTATCTCCTCAATATGATCACTGACGATCGCGTATCATCTGAATTGCAGAAACCAATCGGATACTTGGCACTCATTACCTTGATCCTCATTCTGTTCGGACTGCTCGATTTTGCACGCCGTGTCATCTGGATCGGTATTATTGTGGGATGGGTATTGCTTGTCGTCCGCATCGTCTTAGATGCACTGAATATCTAGACTGAATCCTTCAAATGACAGAGGCCCGTGCACCCAATGCACGGGCCTTTTCTTTTCCACACAACTCTCCGACGCTGTCTCCTTTGTTGACACATGCAATTCCTGTAGGCTGAATTGATTTGCCCCATTGGAGGTGGGATCATGCAAGCCATTATGAACGGTACAATCATCGCAGAAAGCGACACAACCATCGTCATTGAGAACAACCACTACTTCCCTCCCGACTCAATCAAGCGCGAGTTCCTACGGGAGAGCGATCATCGCTCCACATGCCCGTGGAAGGGAGAGGCTCATTACTATGATGTGGTCGTTGACGACAAGGAGTCAAAGAATTCGGCGTGGACCTATCCAGAACCGAAAGACGCAGCCAAGGGAATCGCCGGCTATGTGGCATTCTGGAAACGCGTCAAGGTTTCAGACTAAACCTTCGCAATCTAGCATCAGAGGTGGAGTATGAAGATTATCGGAGAAATCGGCGAGGCGATTCGTGCTGTCCAAGCAGCCTATCGCATTGATTTGCAGGAGACTAACTTTCGTCCAGAGCACCGGGACGAGGTCCTACATGTGGTTATCCACGAGACATGCCATACAGCCATCTCTCATTCTGCCCCTTGGGTCAACACTCTGCCTGACGACCAGCATACGGCTGTCGATGAAATCGCTGCCCGGGTGCTTGAAACAGAGATTTCGGAGCAGTTGTCCCTGTTTACTCATTCAGTAGAAGGGCATGTGAGGGAGCTAGGCAACTATGGGCTAGACATTCCTCTTGACACGCTCAGAGGCATCTTCTCTGTCTGGACGTCACTGCCGCATACGAAGCCTGGAATCGAGCGCCTATGCCAACACATTCGAGAAACGCTATTCGAAGGAATCTAGTCGCCCGCTGTGTCGGCTTGGAATCTCTCTCGAAATACGCCCCAAATGCCAATGAGGATAAGACTCATACCCGCAAGAACAGCCACTGAGACACTCTCCCGTAGGAAGATCCATCCGAGTATGACAGCCACGACTGGATTGACATAGGCGAATGTCATCGCGATATGTGTGGGCAAAAGCTTAAGCGTTCGCACATAGGCAGTGAATGCGATGATAGACCCGGCAATCACCAGATAGGCAAGTGCACCCCAGGCTTGGATACTGGGATTCGGCCACGGCTCTCGTGTCGCCAGAAATAGCACTGTGAATCCGATGGCTCCCATCAGATGCAGGTACGCCGAGCTCACCAGGGGTGTAACGCCCACAGGGCGGTGCACCTGAAGTAGTGTCCCGACAGACCAGCAGATGGGCGCAGCAATCAACATGAGAATCGTTGCCAAATCCGCGCCTTCAGCAACAAGCAGCCGAGGGATAGCCAGCATTCCCACTCCCGCAAATCCGATGAGGAGGAAACTGATGAGTCGCCAAGACATTCGCTGTTTGCGCCAGATGGAATCAATCAGCGCCGTCCAGATGGGAATCGCTCCAACAAGCAAGGCCGCATAGCTAGAGTCTGCTCGCTGCTCTGCCCAATTGACCAAGCCATTGGCTGCAGGCCACATCAACAATCCCGCCAATGCCAGCGTCACAATCTCTGATTGTGTCAGCCGTATTCGCATCCTTCTCAACATCGCCCAAGCAAGCAATGCGATTCCAGCAATCGGTGTTCTCATTGCACCTAGAGCGAAGGGAGAGATACCAGATCCCTCTCTCACTGCAAAACGGATTGCCAAATAGGTGCTGCCCCAGACCAGATAGACGATTGACAGATAGGCAAGTCCCTTCGCTGTCACACTTTTCTGTTGATTCAATGGGCTCACAGACTCCTCCCTCTTGGCTGAGCGAATTGTACGACCGGCAACCGCTGGCTCCAACTACTTCGTGAGGATTCACAATGCCAGATCCTCCATGTTTCGTTCCAGCGCTCTTGCGCATATGATAGAAGCGATTCCAGAAAGACAGGAGAACTATGAGCATTTCAGACCTCAAGAAACAGGCAGCCCTCCGTGCCGTCGAATTCATTCGCTCAGAAATGGTCGTAGGCCTAGGCCACGGATCAACGACTGCATTCGCCATTGAACGAATAGCCCAGCTTCTCGATACGGCGGTGCTTAACGAAATTGTGGCCATTCCCTGTTCTCTAGAAGTAGAGGCCCACGCGCGCCGGCTGGGTATTCCATTGGGCACCCTAGAAGATTATCCCGTGATCGATCTCACGATTGATGGTGCAGATGAAGTCGATGAGCGAATGGACCTCATCAAGGGCGGTGGCGGTGCCCTACTGCGTGAGAAGGTTGTCGCATGTGCCAGCCAGAGAGAGATCATCATTGTCGATGGATCCAAGCTATCGCCTAGGCTGGGTATGCAATTCGCACTTCCAGTGGAAGTGATCCCCTTCGCATGGACCATCGAGAAACAGTTCATCGAAAGCCTCGGAGCCGTCGTCTCTCTGCGTGGTGGCAAGGACAAGCCCTTCAGTACTGATCAAGGCAATGTCATTCTCGACTGCCGGTTCTCGTCCATTGACGACGCCCCTCGACTTGCCCGACTCCTCAATGATCGTGCAGGAATCGTCGAGCATGGTTTGTTCATTGATCTGGCCACTGACTTGATCGTTGCTGACGAGCACGGCGTGCGGCATCTGAAGAAGGATCAGGAAGAAGAAGCAACAAAGCGGATGCCAGAGAATGATGTTGCGACAAGCTAGCCGGAACGATGGCGCGCAAGAACTGTCTGAGCCCAGCCTCATCGTCATATTCGGGGCAACGGGCGATCTAACACGAAGAAAGGTGATCCCAGCGCTCCATAGTCTGTCATGCGCGGGTCTTCTTTCCCCAAGGACCCATATCATCGGTGTTGGACGGACGGAGATGGATGTTGACGTCTTTCGGTCGCAGCTTTTCGAGGGCATCGAATCCTACGCACGTATGAAACCCGATCCTCAGCTTTGCGCGCTGTGGTCAGAATTTGACACCCGCGTGGATTACATTGCGGCATCGCCTGATGATCGCGCTGCATTCAGGAATCTTGCTGCAACCATAGTCCAACTTGAATCAACTGGATTGTTAGAAGGCAATATCCTCTTCTATCTAGCCGTTCCTTCAGTCGCCGTGGGGCCGATTGTGCGCAGCTTGGCAGAATGCGGATTGCTCAAACGCAAACAAGGATGGCAGAGAGTCATCGTCGAGAAGCCGTTCGGACATGATCTCGAGAGTGCACGGCAGCTGAACAATGAGCTTCAGCAACTTCTGAACGAGGATCAGCTCTACCGAATTGATCACTACCTGGGCAAGGAAACCGTGCAGAATGTCCTGAGCTTTCGGTTCGCAAATTCCGTGTTCGAGCCGCTATGGAACCGCAATTACATCGATCATGTACAGATCACTGTGTCTGAGACGCTCGGAGTCGAGACTCGGGCCAGTCATTACGACAGAACAGGCGTGCTGCGAGATATCGTGCAAAACCATCTCCTGCAACTTGTCGCCCTCACTGCACTTGAACCACCCAGCTCAATGACATCCAAGGCCCTGCGAGATGAGAAGGTCAAGGTATTCGATGCGATCAGACCGTTGGCGACTGAGGATGTCGTCCTCGGCCAGTACGCCGGATATCTCAACCATCCTGGCATCGCCAAGGCATCACAAACACCGACCTATGCAGCGCTACGATTGCATATTGACAACTGGCGCTGGCAAGGCGTCCCGTTCTATGTTCGAACAGGAAAGCGGCTGGAAGCCAAGGAAACGGAAATCACGCTCCAATTCAAGGGAATCCCCCATCAGCTTTTTGCCGACCTTCCTCCTGCACCCAACCACTTATCTTTGCGAATTCAACCCGATGAGGGCATTCGACTGCAATTCGAGACGAAGATTCCTGGAGCCGTCATGCGCACCCAGCCCGTCGAGATGACATTTGATTACTCGTCACGATTCGGAGAGGGAATCCTGGCCGATGCATATGAGCGCCTGCTCATGGATTCGCTGCATGGTGATGCATCATTGTTCATCCGAGATGATGAGATTGAGTCATGCTGGCGCCTGCTGGATCCCCTGCTTCACGCCAAAACCAAGCTCCCTATGCACGAATACCCAGCAGGAAGCTGGGGACCCGCGGAAGCCAATCGGTTATTTGATGGCTCGCCGCGGCAGTGGCTTCGGAGATGTGTACCCCAGGAGTAGACCTCATGAAGATATTCCAGTTTAGCCATCAGGAAGAGCTGTTCCGCCATGCTGCCGAGCTGTTCACTCGGACGTCCGAGCATTCCATTCGTGACCACGGCCGCTTCATTACACTCTTGTCTGGAGGTACAACGCCAATTCCTCTTTATCAGTTGCTCGCGAGCAATCCGTGGCGGTCCCAGCTGGACTGGAAGCATATCTTCATTGGATGGTGTGATGAGCGTTGTGTTTCACCCAATCACGAAGCAAGCAACTTCCGCGGAGCAACACAGACGTTGCTTGCGCATGTTCCCATACCTGAAGCCAATGTCTTTCGCATCGAAGGCGAGCGCGATCCTGAATCAGCAGCAGTGGCCTACGAAAGCGCTCTTCGATCACTGTTGGGAGATGAGTCAGGTGTCGACCTTGCCATTCTAGGCCTGGGAGCGGACGGACATACTGCTTCCCTGTTTCCCGGGCAGACGGCTTGGCAAGAAGACACACACTGGTTCGTCCCCGTACAGGTTCCCTCAATGCCTCAGCCCTGGAGAATTACAGCCACCCTGCCGTTGCTCAATTCGAGTCGAAGGGTTGTGTTCCTGGTCACTGGTGAGGAGAAGTCAGATGCCTTCGCCCGCATTCGCCGTCAGGAATGGCTCCCACCCACGCTCGTACATCCCCGTGATGGTGATGCAATCTGGCTTGTCGATACAGCCACCCTGAGATCATCGAAGTCTCACCGATAGAACCTATCGAGATGCAAGATGAGAATTCTAGCAATGAGCAAGACAAACGCGGGGACAAGTCCCCGCGTTAAGAGAGCCCAGTGCTCTTCAGGTTATTGTCTACCAGCGCGTGGTCCATCCTACAGATAGCTCAAGCTTGGGATCGCCAAAGAAGCCGGAACGGAAGACGGTCTCGAAGGTGAAGTTGAAGTGATTGGACATCGCCATGTCAAGACGAATCAGCGTCATGCCCCAATCAAACAACATGACAGCCCCAGTGTTGAAATACGTTGCGATGCTCCATGAGCCTGGATATCCGCAACAAGCCAGCAACGGTCCCGAGAAGCGGAACATCTCAAAGTAGTCTGTTTGGCCTGTGACGGTCGAGTTGTAGGTGGGTTCCAATGACGTAGCAGACACAAAACTGACGGCGCCAAATGCACTAGGGATGGTGCATTCCATTCGTAGTCCGTAGATGTGGATGCTCTCAAACACGGTATTCCCAGTCACTGGCCCTGCGCCTGCCGCTCCCAGATTAAGCTCTGCCAGCAGCTTGATGCATCCAAAGCTTCCTGGTCGCCAGCTGGTATTGGCAGACAAGGACTTGCCATCCATGTCGAACGTCAATGTAGCATCGAGGTAGACATCCCCGAATAGCCATCCAAATCCTGAGACAGGGATTCTGCTGGCGCTGAAGACCAAATCATCGAATCCATCACACGTGAAGCCAATGGCGGCGCCAAGCGTCGTATCACACCAAGACCAGTAGACCGACGTATCGTTGCTCGTGAACGGGAATCCACAACTTGCATCCATGCTGAAGCGGATTGTATTGGCGATGCTAACTGCGCCAAGTCTGGTTCTTGCAGCCAGTGCTTGATAGGAATCAGTCTGAGAAGCAGGGAGATAGAGCGTATGCGTGAAGTCGATTCCCAACAGGCTGAGCCGCGATGATGAAAGCCAGTAATCGTAGAGATCGCCAACTCCCGCAGAGGGATCGAATGCTACCGTAGAGGTGTGATCGATGCCCCCCAACGAGAGATCGGTTTGGAATCGCATCGAATCAAACACCATCGTCTTCACGCCAAGATTCGTCTCCATCTGGATCGAGGCGACACTCTTGAGTGTGAGCACGCCAACGCGATAGACCTCGGTAAACTGCGTGCGAAAGGCCGTGAATCCGCCTGTCTGCGTGTTGTAGGTAACACCTGTCGTCCAGTTCCCTGTTAGGATTCCGACACTGCGTCGCGCCTCGATTTCGATCTCGATCGTCACTGTGCCTGGGGCAGATGCGCCCGTTGGATCTACGACCGACAGGATGATGAAGTCCGTGCCGACGTATCCATCAGCTGGAACATAGGCCACTTCGACAGCAGCGATATGTGGCGCGCGGTACGAAATATCTGTTAGGTCACCGATCAGGACGCCATGAATCGGGCCTTCAAGAATGGAGAATACGAGTGTTTCAGACCCTTCAACCTGCGGGTCGATGTCTGCATCCTCAGCACGAATCTCAAAGGTCACTGACTCTCCCTGGACTGTGAGGATGTACTGATCCTCCATCGTAGGCGAAGCATTAGCGAACGCCAGTACTGAACAGAGCGCGATCAGCAATCCGACGCAAAGCAGTTCTCGCAGCTTCATGTAGCCTCACCTACCTCAATCGTCAATGTGACAGTCTCTCCCGTGCCCAGCGGTATCGTGAGTTTGTAGCTCCCGACCGGCAGACCCTCTGTGTTAATGGCTAGTATATGTCGATTGACCTGTTCACTCCATTCTACTGTGATCAGTTCACCATAGGCCTGTCCGTTCTCAAGGGACTCAAGAGTCACATCTCCCCATCCAGCAGCGAAGATCGACTCGAAACTAAACGGAACAATCAGAGCTACCCTTTCGCCTTGATTGACTCGTAATACTGACTCGCCAGCTCCACTCGTATTCCCGCACTGGCCGACAGTGATGTTGACCACTGCATGTGCAAGACCGCCAAACGGATCCTCGAAGCGCACGCGAATGGCGTCGATTCCCGTGAATCCATCAGCAGGTGTATAGGTTAGGGTGACAGCCGCGGCCTCTGAGAAATCGAGCGACGGGACCAGCACACCAAACTGTGGGTCCGTCACCTGGCTCGCTGGCGTATAGAAGACATCAAGCAGGCTCCCTCCGATGACGCCGTGCTCAGGGCCATCAGTAACAGAGAACACAAACTGGATGATGCTCGGATCAGTAGGATCAATGAACAGGTCAGCTGCGGATACCGTGAATTCAACAGTCGCACCTTCGCAGGCAATGGCAAACACATCTTCCATCCATACCTCTGGAACTGTTTGCAGATAGACCGTGGCAATCACGGAAGAGACGTTGCCAAAGGCATCGCGCGTCCGATACGTAAAGTAGTCGGGGCCTAGATAGCCACGATCTGGCGCATACCGAATGACCGTCCCGCCTGCGCAATCACCCGTATCATCCTCGATCGTTGCTGTGCCGTAGCTGGGATGCTTGACAATCTCGTGGATATACATCACTGCGCAACAGCCAGTCTGTCCGCCACACGGGCCACAGGCAATGCAGGGGCCGAATGGATGTGCCACATTGTGGCTCAAGTTATCAGCATCATTGCCCATGATGTCGATGCGCACTGGCGTGCTTTCTCTCAGGATGAGGCGGTACGTTCCGAATTCGTCGATACGGACTTCCACCAACGGATCGATGACTGCGCTCTCGTCCATCACCATGTCTTGACGTGGATCGTCTTTGGGAATCGGCAGGATGATGTCGTTCACCAACCCTTCACCCGTTCCCGTCTGAACAGGCGTGGCAACATTGCCGCAGCAGTCTGTGGCTGTGACATTCACTTGGACACGAGACATATCAGGGCCGTCGAGACATCGCACAACGGCTTCTCCGGTCACGTCAACTCGCCCCTGCCCGTTCTGTACACGGCTCACCACGATGTCTTCGAGAATGGCATCAGCGGTGGGCAACGTCACTGTCACATTCACATTGCCAGGCACAATGCAGCAGTTGTCGTTGATCGTTGCAGAGAAGTAGATGACAACGTGTCCGCAGTCATCGACCAGATAAGGACCGACCTGCATCGACACGTGTGTGTCGTCCGAATCAAATCTCAAACCGCTGATAACTGGAATCGTCGTATCGACGACATCGTCAGATTGAGCCTGCTGCGTAGCGTCATTGTCCACGCTATCCTCAGCATCGAGCGTAATCGTTACACGTGCTGGACAGCCTGTGAGATCCTCTACATCCACCTTGCCGGTGATTGTGATCGTTGTTCCGCTGTCACTCGTTTGCTGGATGTCATACACATCTCCGGCTGTGATTCCGGCTGCCGTGTTCGTTACCGTTGCCGTTGTCACGGTAATGTCGCCTGGTGTCATCGTCCCGTTGGGATCCGTCACCTTGGCGGTGAACGTAACCACGCGCAAGCAGTTGGCATCGACAGCTCCGCCAGTTACCGTGAAATCGTGGAAGTAAGGATTCTCAGTATCCACATCCAGCTGGTCATCGTAGTTGTAGGCAACTTGGATATTGCCAGCCAGATCCTGTGCATTCGTGATCGTGATGTCATCGTCGAGCACCGTCGTATTGCCATCGAGGATGGTATAGCTAGCTACATAGCGCTGAGTAGTCTGCCATCCGCTGCTGCCCGCTTGGAAGGACAACGTCGTATCCAGATTCGGCGAGTACACCAAGGAAGGACTCGTCGTGAGCATGGGTTCGCTGTAGTCAATTGTTACAGTAAACGTGTCCCCTACGTCGGCATCTGTGATGAGATTGTCAGACAACGTGACAAGCGTGACAGTTGGGTTTTCGGTATCAATCTCGAATTCGTGCACTGCCGTATAGGCCTGCTGATCATTCAGATTTTCATCCTCAGCAAATGTGACATCGATGGTGATTGAGTTGATGTCCACGCCTGCATCAGACACATCGTAGATTGCCGCATACCGTGTCGTCGACGGCCAGCTTTCGGAGGTGAACGACAGCGTCGTAGCCACAGACGGCGAGAAAGTAATCGTCGGGTATGGCGTGCCATCGTCTTGCATCGGCTCGGAAAAATCGACGGTCACTGTGAAGGGGGAGCCTGAGTCTGAGTCAGATAGCAATGTGTCGTCGACTGCCACAGCAGTCACAGTCGGATTGACCGTGTCAATGCCGAACTCATTCTCTGGCGTGTAGTCCTCTTGAAGGTTCCCAGCGACATCCTGCGTGCCAGTGGCATCAATCTGAATATTGTCATGATCGACGTTGCCGTCTGCCGTATCGTACTTGGCTTCGTAGGTGTCACTGTCTAGCCAGCCGGAGGTCACATCCAATGTAAGCGTAGATGCCACTGTGGGGCTGAAGCTCACCGTGGGAGCAATGCCCGTGTTCATGTCTTCGCTGAATTCAATGGTAACCACGAAAGTTGCGTTTCCAGGCGTGTCTGCATCCGTGATCAGCGAATCACTCGTCGAGACACCAGTAATCGTCGGCTTCACGGTGTCGATGTCAAACTCATCCACGGCAGCGTACGCTATCTGCGCATTGCCCGCTGCATCGACAGCATCTGCTACATCGACAGTGACTACAGTGATCTCTTCATTGTTGTCGGTCAGCGTGAACGTCTCTGTCCAAATCGTATTCCCGACCGTCCATCCTCCATCCGAATTGCTGGCGAACGTTCCCGCCCCGAACGTGATTGTGGGGTCTGTTCCCGTGCCCATCGCTTCGTCGAATGTCACGACCACTTGCTGGATCAGGTCACTCTCGTAAACGGGATTGGTGTCGACAACAACCGTGCTCACCGTTGGGTTCAGCATGTCGATCTCGAACTCGTGAACTGGGGAGTAGCCCTCCTGGTCATTGCCAGCTGCGTCCTTTGCTCCCATCACGTCGATCGTCACGCTGTCCTCGTCAACTGCCTGATCGGAAACGTCGTAGGTCATCGAGTACGTATCGTTCGAAACTGTGGTCTGCGACCAACTGCCCGTCCCGGGTGAGAGCGTCGGCACCCCGCCGACAACGTCAGGTGAAAAATCAAGCCCCGGTGTCGTCCCCGTATCCATCGTCTCGTCGAAAACTACGGACACTGTG
>Ga0233437_1001736_pt1 | contig 37618 bp, 37 predicted proteins | sample SI_122_August201_FD_182714 | JGI IMG/M metagenome (GOLD analysis project Ga0233437, IMG submission 182714) | Seawater microbial communities from Saanich Inlet, British Columbia, Canada - SI_122_August2016_200_MG | ecosystem: Environmental > Aquatic > Marine > Inlet | place: Canada: British... | reverse complement strand
TACCTCCTTTTAATCCAAAAGAATCTATTTGTAGTGGTGGACATCGCTCTCCGTTTTCTGTTTTGTTTTTTGCGATAATTGTGCCATCAACATTTGTTTCTAAAGCCCTAACTAAATCTTCAATTGGTCGCTCACACATTCTCTCATTCCCGCTAAGGATTACGTCTCCGACTCCAAGAGAACAAAGACTTGTTAAAAATCTCATTGCAGTTCCGGCTCCGCCAACATCTATCTCTCCATCATAAGACAGTTTTTCCGGGGAAGTTACGTTTACTTCTGTTTTTGAAACCTCTTCAACCTTTGCTCCGAGCAATTTTATTGCTTCTAACATATACTTGGTATCATCACAACTAGGCAAGTTTGCAAGAGTAGTAGTACCTTTTGCAAGAGCTGCAATTACCAGTGCGCGATTCGCATAGCTCTTAGAACCAGGAATACTTAGTTCTGTGTTGATTCTCTCTTTTGGTTGAATTTGCTTTATTTGCATAGAAAAACGGTAATACAATAGAATTAAAACCACTTTCAAAGCAGTTTTTTACATGAGTAATACATTTGGAAAGCTGTTTAGAGTTACCTCTTTTGGAGAGAGCCACGGCATAGCTGTTGGTTGTGTGGTTGATGGTTGCCCAGCAGGTTTAGAACTGAGTGAAGAAGATATTCAAAAAGACTTGGATAAGAGAAAACCGGGAACAGGTTTAGCAGGAACAACTAGAAAAGAAAGTGACAAAATAAAGATTTTATCAGGTGTATTTGAAGGGAAAACAACCGGAACTCCAATTACGCTAATTACTTATAACGAAGATCAAAAATCAAAAGATTATTCAAATATAAAAGACGTGTTTAGGCCGGGACATGCTGATTTTACTTATGACGCGAAGTACAAAGGGAATAGAGATTATAGAGGAGGCGGAAGAAGTTCTGCAAGAGAGACGCTTGCACGTGTAGCTGCAGGAGCAATAGCAAAAAAGATTCTAGCAAAAGAAGGAATTACAATTAGTGGTTTTGTAAAAGAAATAGCAGGGATAACATGCGAAAATTATTCCCAGAAGGATATTGATAGGATTTATACTACTGAATTAAGAATGCCTGATAAAGATGCAGAAGAAAAAGCCGAGGAAAAAATAAAAGAAATTATTATGGCAAAAGACAGTGTTGGAGGAATCGTTGAAGTAATTGCAAAAGGAGTTCCTGTGGGTCTTGGCGAACCTGTTTACGAAAAGCTAAGTGGGGAAATTGCAGGAGCGCTAATGGGAATTAATGCGGCAAAAGGAGTTGAAATTGGTTCTGGTTTTTCTTGTGCAAAAATGACTGGATCAAAACACAACGATTTAATGCAAACAGAAAATAAAAAAATCAGTTTTCTAACAAACCATGCAGGAGGAATTCTTGGCGGAATTTCTACCGGAGAAGACATTGTTGCAAGAATAGCATTCAAACCATTAGCTTCAATTGCCAAGGAACAAAAAACAATTACTAAAGATATAAAAAACACTAAAATTGAAATAAAAGGAAGGCATGATATTTGTGTTTGTCCAAGAGCAGTGCCAGTGGCAGAAGCAATGCTTGCTATTGTACTTGTAAATGCACTAATGGAATTTAAAGCTAGAGAGTGATTTTATGAGTGAAATTAAGAATATTCTTATTATTGGTGGAACCGGAGACTTTGGAAGTTTTTATGCAAAGTTGTTAAAGAAAAATGGTTTCGAAGTTTTTATTTCTAGTACTAACGCGGAAAGAGGAAAAGCTTATTGCAAAAAAGCAGGGTTCAATTTTTTTGGCGGAAACTTTGAAGCGATGGATGTTGTGATAGTTTCAGTTCCAAATAAATTTGCACTAAAGATTATTTCTGATACTGTCAAAAAAATAAAGAAAGGAACTTTGTTGTTTGATCTTTGTTCGGTAAAAAGTTTTGTAGTCCCCGAACTAGAAAAGCTAAAAGGACAAGGATTCGAATTAGCATCAATCCATCCAATGCATGGTCCTCGTATTTCTAGTATTGCAAACTATCCAGTTGTTTTAATTCCAATTGAAGGTGGGAAAAAACTTGAAGAAATAAAATCATTTTTTAATGGTGAAAAAGCACGACTAATTGAATCGGGTGCTAAAGAACATGATAAGACACTAGCAATTGTTCAAGGGTTAACACATTATGCACAATTTGTTTCGGCAGCAGTTCTAAGAGAAATGAAAGTTGATTTGAAAAAAACAATGGATTTTAGTTCACCAAATTACGCTTTGTTTTTGAGTGTTATTTCAAGAGTTATTTTACAAAATCCTGAGATGTATAGTCAAATACAGTTATCAAATCCATATAACAAAGAAGTAAGAGAAGTGTTTTCCAAAAAAACGCTTGAGCTTGAAAAGATTTGTGAAAAAGAAGATTTTGATGGATTAAAACAAAAAATAATTGGTTGCGCAAAAGTATTTGATTCTGGAGAAGAAGTACTACTTGATAGTGATCGTGCCGTTGGAGCACTAAAAAGCATTTTTAATTCACTCAAAGAACACACGGGTGACAGATTTTTGATTGAAAATTTGAATACGCATAATTTTCATTATGGAGTAGTTGAGAAAGTAACTTCAAAAGAAGTAACTATCTTAGAAGGAAAACGAAGAGTCGTGATTGCTCTGTCAAAGATCCGTTTGATAAATAAAAAAGAAGTGCTTGAATGGAGAAAAAACAATATACTTGAGATAGGTCTTGATTATAGTTTCCTAACTAATGGGGCAGTTGACGCCGAAACGATCGCACAGATTTTCTCAAAAATAGTCAAAATTGATGTTAGCGTTATTGATGAATATAAGAGCGAAAAGCTTCCAATCGGCATGAAAGCAATTACAATAAAAACCACTTTTTTTGCAGATGATGACAAAAAAGTGATTGATGCAAAGATAAAAGAGCTCATCAAAAACCTAGGATTTGAGCTTAGATAGCAAAAAACGGGACGCTTTATAAAGCTTTCTTAATCCATAATTATTAATCAAATTCGTTTAATGGTGAGCAAATGGCTAAAATTAGTGGTGGAGTTAGAAAACCCGGTAAAAGAGGGCGTACAAGAGCTAAATTCAAGAAAACTAGCGCTAAAGTTACAGTTAACAAAGAAGTAGAAGAATTCAAAAACGGAGAAAAAGTACAAATCGTAATTGATTCAAGCTACCACTCAGGACTCCCAGACAAAGGATTCCACGGTTTAACAGGTTACATATCTGGAAAAAGAGGAAAAGCTTACGAAGTAGAACTTAAAAAAGGGAATAAAGAAATGATAGTTGTGACTACACCAGCGCACCTAAAGAGATTAAAATAGGATTGTATTTGTATTAGTATAAGGAAATGATATTATGGGTGAAGGAAAAATAATTGAAATGAAACCAGTTTCTCTTTACGAGGTAAAAGACACTCTAAAGGAACGTAAGTCTGAAAAAGAGTTAACTTACGAACAAGATGTTACACTTAAATTCGTTGAAAAATTCGCTAAAACAACTGAGAAACAAACAACTGATTTGTTAAAAGGACTTGACGAAATAGAGTTTTTGAAAGAAGATGCTGATTTAAAATATCAAATAGCTGCGGCTTTACCAACTAAACTAGAACAAGTAAGATTATTTGTTCCAAAAGATGTTGAAGCAACAGACGAAGATTTAACTAAGATTCTTGAGCTGACTAAGACGCTTGGGGAAAAGTTGTAGCACAAGTTACAACCTTTTTTTAGTCAATAAAATGGTTTTTTATAAGGTAGGTTATATAATTTAGATAATAAAAGTGATTTTTATGGGTGAAATGAGAGCAGAAGAGCAGTGTATAGTGTTGGATTACATGCCAACAGGAAAATCATCTGCGATTAAGACAGAAGCACTTGCGCAAATACTTGGTAAAGAATACTTTACTTTGCTTGAGGTAACTCCAAAGCCGGGAAAAGCTTTTACTGTTGGCGAAGAAGTTTATGTTGGAAAAGAAGAGCGAGAAAAAGTTGAATTGATAAAAGGACGAATAGCTTTCAAAGATCTAACATCAAATTCTTTGTCAGAACTAGAAGACACAGTTTTAGACATGGTTGAAGAACAAAAAGACAAGTTCTTGAATTTCTTTAATAATGCGAGAGCGATTTCTCTTAAAAGACATCAATTAGAATTATTGCCTGGAATGGGTAAAAAGCACATGATTGATGTGCTAGACGAGAGAGACAAAAGTAAGTTTGAGAGTTTTGAAGACGTTGTTGCTCGTGTAAAAGGAGTTCCTGATCCAAAAAAAGCAATTGTTAAAAGAATTGTTGAAGAACTAGAAGGACCAGAAGACAAACACTACTTGTTTGTTCGACCTCCTGCAGCTCCACGAAGATTCTATCCCCAAAGACGAAGGTACTAAGTATAACTTGGATAGTTTTAACTTAGATTTAGTTAGTGTTGGTTTGATAAAATGGATTTGTTTAGCGAACTACAAAATTTAATGGTAAAATACCATTTCCGACCTGCAAAAAAACTATCTCAATTCTATTGTATTAATGAAGCGTTGCTTCGTTACCTAGTAAACTCAGCAAAGCTTGAATCAAAAGACGTAGTTCTTGAGATTGGTCCAGGAACAGGTTTTCTAACAAGACTCTTGCTTGAAAAATGCAAAGTGGTTGCAGTAGAAGCAGACCCTAATATGATTGAATTACTTAATGGTGAATTTGAAAAAGAAATTGCTAGTGGAAAACTAACTTTGGTTGAGGGAGATATTTTAGAACAAGATTTTGCAAAGTTAGGAGTGAACAAAATCGTTGCGCTCCCACCATACCATATTTCTTCAGGAATAATGACAAAAATTATTTTGTCACATGTAGACTCAGCAGTTTTAGTATTTGATAGTGGGTTTATAGAAAAAGTTGTGTCTTTTGAAGGTTGTATGAATTACAATGCGCTAACTGTTTTAACTAATTTGAATTCAAAAGCAGAGTTACTTGAGAGAGTTGAATCAGAATCATTTTTTCCAAAACCGAATTGTGTTAGCGGAGTGTTAAAACTAGCGTTTGATCGAAAAAACAATTCAAAAGAATTCCTTGCATTCTTAAAAGAACTATTTAGACATAAAAACAAGGATCTTTCAAGAGCGCTAAAACAGGCTGCACCTTTTCTTGAAAAAGAACTCTCATGGAAAAAAGAATTGACTAAAAAATTTAATGAAATGGAATTATCAAATAGCAAAGTATACGCTCTTTCTCCGATAGACTTACTAGAAGTTTTTGAAGAACTTAATAAGTAATAACTAAGTAGTTTTAGTTATCTAACTTTAGTTAGAACAACTGTTTTTAGAACATATGGCGGATTGCCTTTTGCGTAACTAATTGCTGATGCTAACTTTACTTTGTTCTCTGCAAAAATAGTGTAAATCGGTTCGCCTTTTTTTATTTTGTCTCCTTCTTCTTTATGTAATAACACGCCCGCTTTTTTGTTTGCTGGTGCCCCGGCTAAACGCGCAACCTTTGTAAATCCGTGCACTTTCAAATCTTGTATTATTCCGTCTTCCTCTGCTTTGAACACTTGGTTTAATGGAGAATAAATTATCTTTGCACTTGAATCAATTTTTCCACCTTGGGCTTTAATAATTTCTTTCATTTTTTGTAATGCTTCTCCTGACTTTAGAATAGCAACTGCCTTTTTGTATCCTTTAGTATTTCCTGCGAGACCAGCTAACTCAAAAATAGCTCCTGCTAATTCACAACTCTTCTTTGCTAAGTTATCAAATCTTTTTCCTTCTAGGATCTCTAAAACATATTTTGCTTCAAGGGCTGGTCCAAAAGCTAAACCGCTTGGTTCATCTCCACTAGTTATTACTGCTTCTACTTCCATTCCAATTTCTTTTCCAATTTCAACAAATTTTCTAGCCATTCTAACTGCTATTTTTCTGTCCTTTATCTTGGCTTCTACGCCAACCGGCAAATCAATTACAACAAATTTACTTCCAACACTAGCTTTTTTTGCTAGTACAGAAGCGATTACTTGTCCTTCTGGGTCAAGCGCTAAAGGATGTTCTATTCTAATTATTTTGTCATCTGCGGGTGCAAGATCAACTGAACCTCCCCAAGAGATTACTCCTCCAATTTCTTTTGTAATCTTTTTTATTTTTTCAAAACTAATATTTACTGGAGCTAAAACTTCCATTGCATCAGCCGTTCCAGCAGCACTAGTAATACTTCGTGAAGAAGTTTTTGGCATATAAAGTCCTTGCGAAGCAATGATTGGAACAATAATCATTGTTGCTCGTCCGTTTACTCCCCCAACACTGTGTTTGTCTACAACAGGAGAAACATCAAAAGAAATCTTTTGTCCGTTTTCAATTAATGCTTTTGTCATATCGGCAGTTTCGTCTATATCAAATCCTTTCATGTAAACTGCTGACATGAATGCACTTGCTTCTATGTCTGATAATCGTCCATCAGAAATATCTTTTACAATTTCTTCTAATTCTTCTTTTGAAAGTTTTTCACCTTGCATTTTTTTCTTGATGTAATCAACACTTTTTATCATTGGTGTTGCACTAACATCAACTAGTTGATGTGTTTTAACGCCAAGTAGTTTTGTTGTCTCGTTAAAAAATCCGATATTGTTTTCTGCAACCATTGAAGAAGTAATATCTACGATAGCAACGCAATTTTTTCCTGTTTGTTTGCTTTTGATTTCTACGCGGTCGCCAGGAAACAAACCAAGTTCTTTTGCATCTATTTCGTTTAGAACACAAATAACTTTTCCACTATCGATGTTAAACGTTTTAACTTTCAAACTCTGAGAAAAACCACTCATAAAAATCGATTTAATTAGGCTTTTGTGGTTATTAATGTTTTTGGAAACGCTAAGATTAGTGCGATTTATGGATATGCTTCGTTGATTAGCTTTTCTTTTCCTTTCATGTCTTTTCGAATTGGTTCTAACATTAAATCTATTTCTTTTGCAAGTGCTTGTTTCAAATCCATTGGATGCAAATCCCCGGCTGAATATGCTTTTGCTATCTCGTCATAACTCTTGAATGCAATATTTCCGCCAAACTTTTCAGGTCGTTCTATAATGAATTCGTTTCCACTGTCTTTTTTTAGAACCATTAATACGTACTTACAAAAAGCGAGTACTCCATTGTCTTCTACTTGTTTCTCTGGGCAAAATGCTTTGTTTAATTTCTTTTGTATTGTTTTTAAATCATCTAGTAAATCGATTTTTGAATTAGGGTCTGAAGCAGACATTTTTCCCGATGCATTTAGTCCAGGGATTAATGGAGTCATAACTTCAACTCTTGGTTTGTAGCCTATTTTTGGTAAAAATTCTCGAGCGAACATTAGTATCTTTCTTTGGTCTATGCCACCGTACTGGATGTCTACACCCAAATATTCTTCGTCTAAAGCTTGCATCAAAGGGTAAATCAAACCACTTAGCTTTGGATTATCTCCAAATTTCACAACATCGCTAGCCGCTTTCATTGAATTTTTTACTGTTGCAAAAGAACTTAATTTTAAAAGATCCAAAACATAGTTTTTATCTAATTGGAAATCGGATCCTTTTACAATCTCAAAGTTTTTTACGTTTGCGCCAATACTATCAAACATTTTTATGATTACGTGCGAATAATATTCAAATCGTTTATCTAAAACATTCCACGGACAACTATCGAGTGCTCCGTGTAAATCGGCTAACAACAATTTAACTTTAAATCCTGCATTTAAAAAGTCTGCAAGTTTTAGAATAGTAACGAAATAACCAACGTGTGGTCTACCGGTTATTGAAATTCCAATATAAACGGCGGGTTGTTTCTTTTCTTCCAAAAGTGTTTTTAGCTCTTTTTCCGAGACTATTTCTTGGGTATTCCTTGAAACAAGTGCTATTTTTTCATCAATACTTAAACTCATAACAAAACAGAGCCAAAAAACATTTTTATTACTTCGTGCACTATTAATAGCAGTAAACCGTAGGTATTTGGTGAGAAATTAGATGAAAGCGTATTTATACATGATTTTGGCAGCACTGTGCTTGGCCAGCATTGGTGTATTAGTTAAGATGATTGGCAACGCAGTTCCACCGTTAACGCTTGTGTTTTTCAAGCTTTTTATTGGTTTCTTGTTTTTATTAATTGTAACTCCTTTTGTTAGCACAAAGTTTTTGAGAGTAGATCTTGTGAAAGTAGAAAAATACTTTTGGATCGGAGTAGTATATGCTTTTGCAATCTCGCTTTACACTGTCGCGAATCTATTTGCACCCGTACAAAACGTTGTAGTGCTACATTATATCTATCCGTTCTTCGTTCTTCCCTTTGCTTATCTCTTGTTAAAAGAAAGAATTACAAAAACCAAACTTATTACATTAATAATTGCAATAATTGGTATCGCTATAATTAATCCGATTAGTCTTGATGCGAATATGTTCGGAAATATATTGGCTTTGGTTAGTGCGGTGGTATATGCTTTGTTAATAACCGAAATGCGTTCGGTTGATAGAAATCATAGCCCGGGAAGTATTGTTTGGTTTTTATTTTTTGCAACAATCTTGTTATTCCCATTCATGCTAATATATGGTTTAGGAAATATCATGAGTGTATTACCACATCTAATTGCTCTTGGAATAATTGGTAGTGGTTTAGCTTACTTGCTTTACAGTATTGCTCTTGAAGAAATGGAAGCCGAGAGTGCATCAGTTATATCAATGATTATAACTCCGCTAGTATCAATTGTTTTAGCAGTGTTTTTAATTGGAGAAATAATTGATTATAGAATAATTATTGGCGGAGTCATTTTGATCTTTGCTGGAATTTATCTTGAAACACATTGCCAAAAAGTTAAGTGTGATGAGAAAATCGAGACGCCCATTACAAAAAAAGAAAAGATGTTTAGAAGATTTAGGCGAAGAAAAACAAAGAAAACTAAACAAAAAAAGAAATAAGTTACTCGTTTTTCAAAGTTTTAAAAAATCAGTTTCGTGTTTATCTAGATTTAGTTTGTCGTATAGCTTCGAAGCAAGAACCTCGGGAGGAAAAACTCCTTTCTCACAGATAATTCCTTGAATAAGCGAAGAATCTGTTCGATCAAAAGCAGGATTCATTATTGCTACTCCCTTTATTTTTCTTGCGAGAACTTCTTGAGGATTTCTTTGTTCTATTGGTTCGTCTTTACCAAAAAAAGAAGATGGTTCAAATTTATGTGTCGAACAAACAGCAAAATGTGGGGTTTCATAACGCTTACACATAGTACTAATTTGGTTTGTACCTATTTTGTTTACGATGTCTCCGTCACCTAAAAAAGCATCTGCTCCAGTAAAAAAGTAATCACATTCTCTCATTATCGTTGAAGCCGCATTGTCTACTAATAACGTAACCTTTATTCCTGCGGCTGCCAAGTCTTTAGCAGTTTGTCTTCCTTGGTATAAGGGTCTTGTTTCACAACAATACACCATATCAATTTTCTTTTTCGCTTTTATTAAAACATCTATTACTGAGTGCGAATGACAAAGAACTAGTATTGTTGAATGTCTCTTGATTAATTGCGTACCGTACTTTGACATCTTTTTCATTGCGATTGATCGCTCTTTTTCATAGCGTACATCAGTTTTCTTAATGCTTTGCTTCATTTGCGCAACACTCATTTTTTTACCAGAAATACTTTTCTTTAGTATTCTTATAGCAGTTCTTAGAGCTGGTTCGGTTGGCCTAGCATCAAATAGTTTCTTTGAGTTTGCTAAAAATTCTTTTCTAAACGCTTTAGGTGTTTTTGCGTTTGAAGCAAGCGAAGCTCTTACCAAAGCATCAACTGCTTTTTCACGTACCTTTGACGCACCTTGTATTTGTAGCGACTTAATTTGCTTAACAGTTTTATTGATTATGTCCATCAATTCACCCTAACAATACTATTTGCATTATAGTATTATTTAATGGTTTCTACTAAGCGGGTAATCGTTTTTCTGTGCAATGATATATTGCAAGACCTTGTGGTACATGCCAATACAAACTTTTTTATTTAGAATTAAAGTAATATAATCATGCATAAAAAAGCAATTACTATAATACTTGTTATAATAATCCTGGCATTGTTATTGATGATTCCGTTTGCGGACATGTTATCGCCAGTGGAACAAGTAATTAGTCAGGTTGAAGAAGTCGTGCCTGTTGAAGTTCTGTCAATGCTTGGAGAAGCAGGTATTGGATTGTTTCATTTATTGATAGGAATAATTGTAGTCGTCTTAATTTTGATAATAGTAATTGTTAATTTGAAAGGGAGAAAGAAAAAGGACAACTCAGTTTCCAGTAGAGAGGTTGCGACCAAAGGAGTTATTTCTCAAGAGTCTTTTGGCGTAGGCGACAATAGAAGGACACGACACCAAAACCCTAAATTTAGAAAAAGTGAATTGTTAGAAGAGCTAAAGGCAGCTGAAAAAAAATATTTGAAACATGAAATTGATAAACCAACTTTTGATAAGATTTCAAGAGAGAAAAATGCTGAACTAATAAAACTAGAAGCAGAGAGTGATACAAAGAAAAAAGAAACAATGAACTTTGCTGAAGCAAAAGCAATGGAAAGTGTTTCAAAAGATAAGCGAAAAGTTTTATCTGATTTAATGGATCAAAAACAAAAAAAGGTTCACGAACTAAAACTCGCTGAAAGAGGTTATTTGAAAAGAAAGATAGATGAAAAAGCTTTTAAAAAAATGAATTCGGATATAAAACAAGAAATGATTTCGATTGAAGGAAAAATAAAAGCTATCCAGAAAAGCGAAGAAATCGAAAAGATACGCGCTAAGCTACTTGAAGGTGCTAGAGAAATTGCAAAGCAAAAAGTGAGTTCTGGAGAGCGAAAACAAGCTCAACCACATACCTTTGAAGATGACGTGTTTAAACAACTAGATTATGGTGACTAGTTCTAAAAAGAGTAATCACAATTGTGTTTTTATTTGTTCAACTAGTTTACTGACTTCTCTTAGCTTTTTTTCATCAAATTCAAAAATACTCGAAAAAACTTGTGATGCAATAACTTTCCCTTTTTGCATTGATAATAAAGAAGTCATTTTTTTTATTGCGGTTCCGGGCAAACCTATACCTGTTGCAAACAAAACAAATTTCTTTTCATTTACTTTAGGCAGATTTCTAATAAAAATATTTACTGCAGGAACAGAAGAAAAGGAAACAATTGGCGTTCCGATAATAATTAAGTCAAAGTCTTTTAGCGAAGGGATTTTATTCTTCAAAACTAATTTTTTTTCTAATTTAAATTGTTTTCTTAAATCAATTTCTTCGGTTAACTTTAGCTCTTCTTTTCTAACTTTCATTTTGTTTTCGTGGAGTAGTAATTCTAACTTGTTAATTACTTTTGGAACTTCACCCAAAGGATAATAGGCTAATAGTACTTGTTTCATAGCAAGTTAGTTCAAAAAACTTAATTTAAAAGGGTTGTTTTGATGAAAAAACAAGTGAACACAAAAGAAGTAGAATCAGTTAATTGAAACTAATTCTAAATCAAAGATAAGTGTTTTTCCTGCTAGGAAATGATTTACTGATGCAACAATTCCGTCATCGTTTACATCGTAAACTTTCAATCTATACTGTCCTAAAACAACAACTTGTCCTACATTAAAATCTTGTTGTGGTAGATTTGAGAAAGGAATTGCTTGTTTATTGTCTTCGTTTAATACACCATACGCGTCTTTGGGTGCTAAAGTAATTGTTTTCTTTTCGCCAACCTTCATTCCAAGCACGCCATCATCAAAGCCTTTTATCATTTGGCCTGCACCAACATCAAAGGTTAACGCCTCGCGTCCCGGAGCCAAACTCGTATCAAATACTTCTCCATCTTCTAGTCGTCCAGTATAGTTAATTGAAATATTATTTCCATTTTGAACTTTTTTCATTTGATCTAAATTATTGTAAATATTAGATGTTTTGTTTTCATCCACATTGTTGTCCGTGGGATTATCTGTATTAGTCACATTATCAACTCCTGTGCAGCCAACCATAAAAAAAATTAAGAGTAATACTAGTGTAATAACAAAAATCTTTTTCATAATTAATTCTAATGGGCAAAACATTAAAAAGACTCTATTTTGTCGCGGTCAAATGCAGGTATTGTTCCTCTGTTTTCACTTGTTTTATGTTTTGAAATCCTGCTTTTTCTAGTTCGCTTGTAAGAACTTCTTTATCATAACCAAAAAAGTGGTGGTCTTCACTATAATTCTCAAAACCATATATCTTGTTTAATGCCCACTCTTTTTTTTGCCCAGTTTCTTCGATAAAAAGTTTGCAAAAGTACGCGATATTTGGAACGATTATTGCAAGCTTTCCGCCCTGTTCTAATACTCTAAACATTTCGGTTAATGCGGTTCTTGCGTCATTTCTTGGTAAGTGTTCTAAGAAGAATCTTGAAAAGACTTCTGCAAACTCATTGTCTGCAAAAGGTAGTTTTGTAGCATTTCCAACGATATCTGCATTAACATCGTCTCTGATATCAAAATGCAAATAACCTTCTTTTGGTTTGTTGCCAGAACCGATTTCTAGTTTTGTTAAACCCTTAGCATTGTTCTTGTTCATATCATTTAACTATCGAAAAACCTTTTTATTATTAGTTGTTGTTCTTTTTAGTATGCTTACGATTGTTTTTGAGTGGCTAATTGTGTTTGCAGCAAATGTGATACCTGTTTTTGCTCCGCCTCCATTTCTAATACTATCTTACTTCTACATAAATTCAACTACGAATTTACCTGTATTAATTTTTGTAGGTGTAACTGCATCAACAATTGGAAGATACCTTTTAGCAAAACTTTCAGGAATCTTTACTTTTAAGTTTGCTAGTAGAAAAGAAAAACACGAAATGAATTTTTTAAGAGAAAAGCTTTCTGGAACAACTTGGAGCCGATTTCTTTTTTCGATGGTTTACTCAATAACTCCTTTGCCAACAAATATCCTATTTATTCTTGTTGGAGCAACCAGGATGAAACTAAAAGCGATTACGCTTGGTTTTGCTGTTGGGAGAACAATACAATACTCGCTCTTGGTTGCATTTACTGGAAACATATTTAGATCTTTGTTACTCTCAAACGACTTGTTGTTTATTGTTGTAAGTGGGATGTTTAGTGTTGTTGTTCTGATTATTTTCTTTTTAATGGATTGGGAAAAGATTCTAAAGAAGATCTATCGAGAAAAATAAGTAGTGGTGTTATTATGGCTAAGTTACAATGCAAACAAATGGATTCAAAAGAACTAATTCAGTGTACCTTTAATTTGACGAGAACAGAGCTTGCGATATTTCTTTATTTACTAAAAACAAAAGCTTGTATTCCTTCTAGTGAAATAGCTGATAAGATAGAACTAGATAGGACAACCGTTCAAAAAGCAATGAAAAATTTGTTGGTTAAAGACATTGTTCTTCGAAGACAAAATAATCTTGATAGTGGTGGATTTGTATTCCTTTATTGTGTTAAAAAACAACCCGAATTAAAAGAACAAATGCAAGAAATCATCAATACTTGGAAAGAGAGTGTTGATTCTCAACTAGAAACGCTCTTTGAAGAAAAGTAGTGGTTTTTGCAAAGATTTAAATTCTTGGGAAAACCTATTTCTTACAGAGATTATGCGTAATCAACAAACACCTAGAACGAAACGCGGACAAGTAACTGTGCCAAAAAAAAGAAAGATGCAATTTGGGCGGCCACTAGTTAGAAAAAATGATGGTGCGCTTCCAAAAATAACAACTGGCGAAAAAATGAGCATAGGTGTAACTGGTGGAGCAATAATTGGCGGGTTTGCAGGGCACGCACATCATTGTTTTAAATCATACCGACTTAATGACAAATATAAACGTGCATCAGAAACCGGGACTCGTGAAGAATTTACTGCGGCTAGACAAAAAAGAAATGAATTTATGTCAGATAAAACACAAATAACGCAGGTGGCTACGGCAGCCGGGCTTGGGGCTAGCGGGCTAATGGCAACAATACTTGGAATAACATTATTAAAAAAAGCTTCTGATCGTTTAAATCGATTAGCGCATAAAGAACAACAAACACATACTTCAAAAAGACAAAGAAGCGGATTAGCTAGATTAAGAGAAGCGGCAATAGAACGTAGAGAAGCTCGGCTAGAACGGCGAAGACGAAAAAAAACAATTATTATTCCAAACGAACGCAAGTCATTACACCCGCAACCATTAGCTGCAGCTCCACAAGTCTCAAAGAAAAAACAGAGACAAAAAACGCGGGGTGTGCCACAATCAGTTACCCCCGAAAAACAAGCACAACAAATTAGAACAACAAAAGATGCTTTTGGATTAAGTGCGTATGCGAGTAGGGATATAAATGCAATGATAAATGCCACAACTAAAATAAACAATCGATTTAACCTAACAATTTTGCTGCGCCCAAAAGGAGTTAATCATGCTCCGCCGCCACGATGGGAATCATTGAGTCCACACGGAAAGAGAAAGCGTGTGGCACTTTTAGCTAGCGACTGTATTAGAGAAGCTAAAACGCGTGCGCCTGCTGCTGAAACAATTGCCGTACCATATGCTTCAATTGTAGATCATTCACAAAAGGCATTTTGTCCGCCCGCACTAGCAATTCTTAAGATAATCTCAAGAAATTCTAGTATAATTATTCATGGAATACCCCCAAAAATTCGTGCCGAGGTAAAAAAGATAACTGAGTTTACCTAACAGTTAGCTTTATATTCTAAAATCCTCTTTTATCTTCAAGGGGTTAAAAATGGTTTCGGTAGAATTAGCATTTATTACATTGGCAGCAATAATCATAATCGGTTATTTTGGGTTGATCTTTTTTAAGAAAACAAAAGTATCGGAAATTATTATCTTACTTTTAATCGGTTTGTTGATTGGACCGATTGCGAGCGAACTTGGAATGAGTTTACTTGGTCCAACCGAAATGCAAATCTTCCAATCGTTCCTACCCTTCTTTGCAGGATTCGCGTTGATTATGATTTTGTTTGAGGGCGGGATGCACTTAAACTTTTTCAAAACAGTAAAAGCATTGACTGGAACACTCGGATTCACTCTAATGGTTTTTGTATTAACTCTTGGTTTAACAGTTGGAGTACTATGGTTCTTAGGGCTAGCGGGTCTTGGTGCATTTGATCCACTACTAGCATTATTTATTGCAGCAATAGTTGGAGGAACGAGCTCTGCAGTTGTGATTCCTTTAGTGAAAAACACTACTGCTAAAGACGAAACAAAGACAATGCTTAGTTTAGAATCAGCTCTAACAGATTCACTTTGTGTTATTACTGCTGTAGCAATTGGAGAAATCTTTTTGCTTGGAACAGTTAGTGTAGCAGGAATTTCAACAGGAATACTGGCTAATTTTAGTATTGCAGCGATACTCGGATTTGCATTTGGTTTAATCTGGTTGAAAGCCTTAACTTATTTGCAAGGGCGACCATACGAGTACTTGATGACAATTGCATCGCTGTTGCTATTATACGGAGTAGTACAATTTGTGGGTGGAAACGGAGCAATTGCAGCTTTAATCTTTGGAATTGTTCTTGGTAATAGTGAAGATATTACTAGTATGTTAAAACTAACGACAAGGAGTATTGATAAGAATATAAAGAATTTCCAAAACGAGATATCGTTTTTAGTCAAAACATTCTTTTTTGTTTATCTTGGAATTTTGTTTCAATTAGAATTTTTAACTCCAATCGTAATTGTTATCTCAGTTACAATAATAATAATAATTTTGTTCGCTCGCTATATTTCAACGAGTTTACTAACAAAAGTAAAACCGCTTTTTGTATCTGATCAAAAATTGATTACTACTATGTCTGCAAGAGGGCTAGCTGCAGCAGTACTAGTTTCAATACCTGTAAGCATGGGTTTGACAAATATTCCAAACACTCCGTTTACTCCTGAGATACTTAGCCAGATAACAGCTATTGCTTTTTTGGTAATATTCTTTTCAAATATTTTGACTACGCTTGGTTTATTTATTTCTGAAGGAGGAAAACCACGGATTGAACAACCAGATGAACGAGAAAAATTATTAAAAGATATTAAAGTTGGCGTAACAAAGCCGACAACACAAAAAAGAAAGAGGGCTAGTTGATTAAAATGGTAAAAGGAAATATTGCTGGAGAAAAATTCATTGAAACTGTTTTAGAAGAATTAAAAATTAGATTTGATCGAAAGAAACGATTATATAATTTGAAAAAAGATGTTAAGAAATATCGAATACCTGACTTTTATTTAGAAAAATATAACCTAGCAATTGAATACTTTGGTAGCTGGAACAATAAGAACAATAAAAAGATGGAGAAACGAGAAAGAGCGCGATTTATGGAGAAAGTTGGTGTCTACGAACATAGCGGAGTTAATTGTGTGTATATCTATCCAGAACAACTAGGTTCAGCTAAAAAAATGATTAAAGACAAGATTGTTAATATAAAAAGCAAGGAAAAGCATGTTGAAATTGCTAGAACTATCACAATGGACAAGAAAAAGAGTATTACTATAGTAAAAAAGACTCATATTAGGCCGGGACGAGAAGTAACTGAGATTTTTGATAAACCCACTCGCTCTGTTGGACCATTACCAAGAAGAGTTACGCATAGAAACAAAGGAGATGTTTCACTACTTCGAAAAACAATTCTTTTCCTTACCGCAATTGGAATACTATTATTTGTTTTCTTACTCTCGATTGGGTCAATTTTGTTAGTACAAGGAAATCCTTTGGTTAGTGGGTTAAGCGAAGCATACGAAATAATTTACTTAGTATTTTTGGGTGTAATAATTCTATCAATTATTCTTTCAGCGATATTTGCTTTACTAAAAGACTTATCAATAGGATTTGTTTTTGTTGCAATAATTTTGCTAGCATTTTTCTTAGCAACAATGTTTTTCTTTGGAGATCCTTTTACACAAATCATTAATATCTTAGTAGGGATACTCGCAGTAATTCCTTCCGAGATTTACATGGTAAATGCTAATATGTAAATTATTGGAGATAAGTAATATGTGCAAATCAGAACTTGTTTTTATTTTACTTTATATTTTTGTTTTAGCATATTCGATATTTTATCCAGTGCCTGCCGGATTAAAATTGACTTTGCCACTAACTACAATAATTCCAGTTTTTATTATGCTAGTATGGCACCAAATTAAGTCGGAAAAAAATAAAGAATTTAATAAAACTTTGAACTTTGCCATGGGTGCAATATACATCTTATTTGCAATTTCAATAATTGGTTTACTGAAGAATCTGTCTTTTGATTTAGCGCTTGTTGTTCCAGCAATCTATGTTGTTGCACTAATACTTATTGGAATAAAAGAAATTTATTCGTCTAGAATAATAACTATATTAAAAAAATAGAAAGAAAACAGGATTATTGTCCTGTTTCTTGTTTTAATATTTCTGCTTTATCTGTTTGTTCCCAAGGTAAATCGCTTTTACCAAAGTGACCATAAGCACTTGTCTTATGATAGATTGGAGTTTTTAGAGTCAGCTCATTAATTATATTAGCTGGTTTTAGAGGAAAGTGTTTTCGCACTAATTCTTCTAAAAGTTCTAGATCTACTTTTTCTGTTCCAAAACATTCAAGGAAAACATTTAGTGGTTCAGCGTAACCAATACAATAAGCTAATTGTACTTCACATCTATCAGCTAGTCCCGCAGCAACAATATTTTTTGCAACATATCTTGCTGCATAAGCTGCTGAACGGTCAACCTTTGAAGGATCTTTCCCAGAGAATGCTCCTCCTCCGTGTCGTCCCCAACCACCGTATGTGTCAACGATTATTTTTCTTCCAGTTAGTCCTGCGTCTGCTGCTGGTCCACCCATTACGAACTTGCCAGTTGCATTTATCAAAACATTAGTGTTTTCATCAATCATATCTCCTACAACAGGGTCAATTACTTTTGATTTAATGTCTTTTCTTAATTGTTCCATATCGCATTCTTTGTGATGTGCAGCAATAACTACTGTTGTTACGCGAACGGGTTTGTCATCAACGTACTCTACAGTTACTTGGCTTTTTCCATCAGGTAGAAGTTCTTTGATTTCTCCTTTTTTTCTTACTTCAGTTAAACGCATAGTTAATTTATTTGCTAGAGTAATTGGTAAAGGCATCAATTCAGGAGTTTCGTTTGTTGCGTAACCAAACATTAGTCCTTGGTCACCAGCTCCTTGTTCTTTATAATCTCCTTCTCCTTCAGTTACTCCTTGAGAGATGTCTGGGCTTTGTTCGTGGATAAGAACTTTTACTTCACTCTTGTCACTAAAACCAATTCCATCTTCTGTGTAACCTATTTCTGCAATTTTTTTCCTTGCAACCTCTTCATAGTTAATGTCTGCTTTTGTAGTTACCTCACCAGCAATACAAACAAAATCAGTTGTTGTCATTGTTTCTGCAGCAACTCTGCTTTGCGGATCCTGTGCTAAACACGCATCCAAAATAGCATCACTTATTCCATCACAAACCTTGTCTGGATGTCCTTCTGTTATACTTTCGCTAGAAAACAAATATTTCATTAAATCACCTCTACCTTGTTTCCAATATTATTAATTAATAAGGAGAGAGATTGCTTTAAAAAGTGAATGGTACTAATCAGTAACTAATGAGTAACCCTATTAATTGGGTGTTTTAGGTGATATTATGTCTCAAGAACATAGAATAAGTCCGTACTTTTCCAGTGCACAAGTAAAAATGCTTGACAAGCTAATCGACAAGATTGGTTGTTCAAGAGCTGACGTTGTAAAACAACTGGTTTTGATTAAGCTATCTGATATGGGTTATTTTGATTCTAAAAAGAAGAAATAGTTGCTGCATTTGCAACAACCAATTTCAATTTAATTTCTAGTTAACCATTGGCATTATTTCAACATCATTGTAGTAATTATTTCCTTCTTCATTCAAAGTAACTTTACTGATGTCTTCGAGTGTATCCAAATTATTTGCTTTTAGCAAACTATTTGAGAAAGTGAATAACGCTTCATTAATGTAAAACGATCTCTTGATTTGAGTGTTATAATTGTAGTAATAACCTGTTTTTAGTTCATCTTCTTCGCTTACATGTGTTATTCTTCCTCGCTCGTTAAAACCATTGGCGATTGAAACATCAAATACCATTGCACCTTGGAATGTATTTTCTCCATATAATGGAAAGTCATTCCAACGCAGGTCATCTTCCATTTCAGCCATTCTTTTCTCTGAGTCTGCAATTTGTTCTTCTGAAATCTCTGCCAGAGTTATTGGTAACACAAGCAACTCTCTTTCTTTGTCAAAAAGGAATGCTCTGTGGTCATGTAACGCTATACTATCCGTCCCACGATCTCCAATGATTACCTTGTGTAATTCAATTGGATTCTCAACATCGCTAACATCAAAAATAGCCATTTTGACTCCTTGGTACCAAGCAAAATCTCCTTTTGCTTCGATAGAATCTTTTCCAACACCGATTAAATGTGTTTCATCGATTGGATGCAAGTAATCACTGTAACCCGGAATCTTTAGTTTTCCAAGAACTCTTGGGTTTGTGTGATCGGATAGATTTAACACAAATAATGGGTCAACTTTTTTGAAAGTTACTACATATGCTTTTTCCCCCATAAATCTTGCAGAGTAAATACTTTCTCCAGGAGCTAGTTCTTCAAGAGCCCCAACAACATTCATGTCACTACCTAATACATACACGTTATTGCTTCCATTTCGTCCAACAGTTGTTGCTATTCGAAAATGGTTGTCGTACTCGTCCATTGAGAATTGATTTAATATTCTTCCAGGAACAGTTCCTTCTGCAACAAAGCTAGCATTACCATTATCTAGTTTAAATTTAATTACGCTAGTTTTTTCGATGTTATCCCACTCTGGAACGAAAACACTCTTGAGTATTTCAAAAGGAAGCGGTAGAATAGTTCTATTCCAAACTTGTTCAGCTAAATATAGATTGTTCTCTGAAGCGTAAACTGCTTGTCCTGAAGCCGCAATAGTTTCGGATTCTATTGAGTTATTTGCCAAGTTTAGTCCTGCAATTGTTACAAAACTAGTTGAAGGAACGTCTGGTATAAATCCGATTTCTGTTGCTTCTGCAATTCTTTTTTCTACTCCGTTTTCTCTTAGCATTGGAATGATGTTGTTGCCATCATTTTCTGCATAAGTCCTATAATTAGGATATGTATTAACAACAAAATAAATTTTGTCATCAATCATTCTTGAAGTTAAATAAAAACCTTCAAACTCTGTTTCTTTTTCCAGTGTTGGATTTGTTTTGTCACTAATATCATATACTTGTACAACTGCGGTGCTGTTATTACAACCAAAACAATAGCTTTTTTCCAATTTGCTTCTTGTTGCGCCAAGTCCCATTGAAAAAACAACTAATTTATTGTTATTAATAAAAATCTCGGTTGGCCGCATATTTTCAAGTTCTATAATTGATTTTACTTCAGCGTCCTCAGCGGGGTAAGCATCTACGATGTAAACATTGTCTCCTGAAACAAAATAACCATATTTTCCATCAGTCTTCATGATGTCTGCTTCGTCAACTCCTTGTACTTGTACATTTGTTTCAGAGTAATCAGTTCCTTGTGATGCTTTTGGAGCAGCGTTTCCTGCATCTGCTGATTCAGTCATGGCCGTAGTCATTAAAATGTCTCTACCCCAACCGCCTTTGTAATAATTTTGTTCTTTTGCTTCTTCAAAAGAAGCTACCATTGAATCGTAACTATCAAATCGTTGTAGATTATCTTTTTCTACTGGCGAAACACTTACGATACTAAAAACTACCATTAACGCAATTACTGCTACAATCACAATTCCTATAATTGAAATATTTTTTTCATTCTTATCCATTAAACCACCTTACAAAAATACTCTTTTGTTTGTCTATATTATGATCTTTGATTTATAAAAGCAGTGCTTTTTTGTTAGGTAGTGACCTAATCAAGAACTAATCAAGAACGGTGCACATAATATTTATATATTACAAAAATAACTATATTATTGTGATTTTATGCGATTCAGATTACCATTTATGCAAAAAATAACTCAAAGAAGAGCTGTTCGCGCAGGTAAGGCAAGGGTTTTGAAAGCAAAAAATGATTTTGGTAGACATAATAGTCTTGAGATAGGGTCAGATTTAGTTAAACAACGCAAGCGTTTGGTCGAAATGACTGGTTTTGATGAGATAGAACTTGAAAAAGAAGATATAGGCTTAATTCAAGATTATGTTAAAAAAATCCGAGAAGATGGTGGGCCCGGTGCAGCTATTATGTCGCAAGACGTTATTCGTAATATTGAGTCAATTGCAAATCAACTTACAGACAGGGTAACGCGGGGAGCGGACGCAACTGTAAACCGAGAACAGGTTAAAGAAATATGTACAAGTTATATACGATTAAGACATTCTAACGCCATGCAAAAAGCAATGAATGTTACTGGCGGGATAAACAAAAGAGACATAGTTTAATCCAACACCTCTATGCTACATAACCATGGTTACTCAAAACTAGAAAAACTACACGAAAAGACTTTTAAGTATTTTTATTCTTCCTTAATGGGTGATTGAATGGTTGACGTACTAGTTATCTTCGGATCTGCTTCTGATGAACCGGTTTTTAGCAAGATAATAACAGAATTAAAGGAAAAAAACATTTCAGTAGAGCTTAGGATTATTTCAGCTCATAGAACTCCAAAAGAGTTAGAAACGGCTCTAGCGGAAACTGATGCAAAAATATTTATTACAGGTGCAGGTCTAAGTGCAGCGCTCCCAGGAGTTGTTGCCTCACAAGTTGTAAAACCAGTTATTGGTATCCCTGTTTCAGGAAATTACGAAGGATTAGATGCGTTGCTATCAATCCATCAGATGCCACCAGGCATCCCAGTTCTTGGTAGCGGAGTTGACGGAGGAGAAGTTGTTTTGACTGTTGAAAATTATTTGAAAGGTTTTTCAGAATTAGTTTTGACAAAAAATGCTGAGAACGACGAAATTGAAAAAAGATATCAAGCATGTATTAAAACTTTGAATGAATTAGGTGTAGAGTTTAAAGAAAGTGCTACAAAAGAAAATCCTTTGGTGATTGAGTTCCAAGATATAAATAATCTTGTTGAATCAAAATCTGAAGCGACATCAATTATTGTTCCATGTGGAAAACCAGTAGCTGAGGATTCAGTAAAGGTTTTGAAAGCCTCTGGGAAAAATATTTGGGTTGGCCTTGGAAGAGGAGATAATGCAGCGATTGCTGGAGTAGAACTAATGAATAATAGTGGTGCTTTAACTGGTGCACTCACAGCACAAAGAGCAAAAATGAAAGACAAAGTTATTGCTTCTGACACAGAAATGAAAGGAAAATATGGGGAGTGATGAAAATGGCAAAGATAGTAGGAAACCAAATAATAGGAAAAGTAAAAACCGTTACAATTGAAAAAGAACCAACTGAAAACGAAACAGGATCAGCAACATTTGATTTTCGTGATGAATACTCAATATTTGATTATGGTAGAATGCCAGACGATATTCCTTTTAAAGGAGAAAGTTTGTGTAGAATGACTGTACAAAATTTTAAAGAGCTCGAAGGAAAAGGAATTAAAACACATTTTGTAAAATCAATTTCACCAAAAGTATTCCAAGTAAACACTGTGAGAATTTTATACCCTCAAAAAAATGAGATTATGCGTGAGAGTACAAATTTTTTAATTCCACTAGAAGTAATTTTTAGAAACTCTCTTCCTGAAGGTAGTTCAATGCTAAAAAGACTTAGAGGGGGTTCGTTAAAACCAGAAGACATTGGTCTTGATAGAATACCCGAACCATTTGAAAAGCTCGAAAAACCAATAGTTGATTATACAACCAAGCTTGAGAAAGATGACCGGCACCTCACAATCGAAGAAGCAAAAGAACTTGCAAAAATTAGTGATGAAGAGTTTGCCAAGATTGAAGAAACAGCTTTAGCAGTAAATTCATTCCTAAATGAAAAAGCAGAATCAATAGGTCTTGATCATGCTGATGGAAAAATTGAAATGGCATTTAACCCAAATAGAGAAATAATGCTTGTCGATACTTTTGGTACGCTTGATGAGGATAGATTCTTATTTGGAAAAACTCAGTTAAGCAAACAGTTGCTTAGAGATTACTATGCCAAAACACAGTGGGCAGAAGAAGTTCAAAAAAAGGAAGATGGTTTAGAATATTCATTTACTAATGCTAAACCCTTGCCACGTGATCTATTAGAACTGGCTTCGAATATGTACAAGAGTGTTTGTGAAGCTTGGACCGGAGAAAAAGTATGGAATGCGCCAGCAGTAACTGATGTTGTTTCTCAAATAAATGCTTACATGGAAAAACTGTGATTAGCATGGATAGGTTTGACAGCATTTCTCCACTCGATTACAGGTATTCTGATGAAGAAGTTTCTAAGTTTCTTGGTGAAGAATCACGTATTAAGCACCAAGCACTCATAGAAGCTGCTCTTGCTGGTGTGCTAGCAAAAAATGGAATTTGTTCACCAGGAGTAGCTGACGAAATTACAAAAGCTGCTAGCGAAGTAAATGCAAAAGAAGTTTATGACGAAGAAAACATAACTCGTCACGATATTCGTGCGCTAGTAAATATGATTAGAAAAAGAGTTAGTGATGAAGCAAAACCATTCGTTCACTTTTGTGCAACGTCATATGATATTATTGACACAGCTAATTCTTGTCGTTACAAACAAGCAACCAGTGAATTAATTCTCCCTGCATTACGTGAGCTTGAAAGTACATTTATTGATTTGGCAATAAGGGAAAAAGCAACTGTTCAAGTTGGGCGAACACACGGGCAACACGCAGTACCGATTACATTTGGTTTTGCGATTAGTGAATATGTTTCTCGTTTAGGAGGGCGGATAAAAGAAATTGAAGAGAAAAAAGATGGTTTAGTTGGAAAGTTTTCAGGAGCAGTTGGTGCATACAACGCATCTTCATTATTGAATAAAGACCCGATGAAATTTGAAAAAGATCTAATGGAAGAACTTGGATTAAAAGCATCTATTTCCTCTAATCAAGTTGTTGAACCAGAACCTCTACTTGATTTAATACACGCAGTTATTTCGGCGTTTGGTGTACTTGCTAATTTTTCTGATGACATGAGAAACTTGCAACGAAGTGAAATTAATGAAGTAGCTGAGGCTTTTGGTAAAAAGCAAGTTGGTAGTAGTACTATGCCTCACAAAAGAAACCCTATTAACTTTGAAAATGTTAAGAGTATGTGGAAAGAATTTTTCCCAAGAATAAATACTTTTTACATGGATGCTCTAACTGATCACCAAAGAGATCTAACCAATAGTGCTTCAGCAAGATTTATTCCAGAAATTTTTGCAGCGTTTTATTCTTCGATTGTACGATTGCAAAGAATTACGAAAAAATTAGTTGTGGATAATGCTTCAATGCAAAGAAACTTTGATATGAACAAAAAGATGATTATTGCTGAACCACTATACATTTTGCTAGCCTTTTATGGACACAATGACGCACACGAAGCCGTTCGCGAATTAACTCTTGCGAGCCAACAAAGTGGAAAAGCACTTATGGAAATTGCTTTTGAGGATAAGTCACTTGCTCCATTCATTGAAAAGTTTTCAGACGAACAAAAAGCATTACTGCAAGAACCAGAAAAGTATATTGGACAAGCAGTAGCAAAAACAGAAATACTTTGTGAGTACTGGAAAAGTGAATTGAAATTATAGTTGAGGCTATAAAACGAATTGAGTTGTGCTATTGATAATTAGGTGCTTTTTGAGTAATTATTACGTCGTGCGGATGTGATTCTATTTTTCCAGAACTACTAATTTCAACAAATTCTTTGTTATTCAAAGATGCAATATCTTTTGCACCTACTAGACCCATTCCACTTCTTAGCCCGCCAAGCAATTGGAACACAACTTCTGAAATAGTTCCTTTGTATGGAACAACTCCTTCGATTCCTTCAGGTACATGCTTTGCATCTTTCTTTTGAAAGTATCTTTCACTAGATCCATTTTTCATTGCACCAAGAGAACCCATTCCTCTATATTGTTTGTACTTTTGATTATGTAAATAAACAATTTTTCCAGGAGTTTCTTCACACCCTCCAAATAAAGAACCAATCATCACACTTGATGCTCCGGCTGCAAGTGCTTTTGTAATATCCCCGCTGTACTTTATCCCTCCATCAGCAATTACCGGAATTTTTGAGGGAGTAGCTGCTTCACACACGTTCCTAATCGCAGTGAACTGAGGCACACCTACTCCGGAAATAATTCTTGTTGTACAAATCGAACCGGGTCCAACACCAACTTTTAGTGCGCTAGCTCCAGCACTAATCAGGTCTTCAGCAGCTTGTTTGGTAGCAATATTGCCTGCTACAACTTCAATATCAAACTCTTTTTTTATTTCTTTTACTCCTTCAACGACTCCTTTTGAGTGGCCGTGGGAAGTATCCACAAATAAAATATCTACTTCTGCCTTTATGAGTGCACAAACCCGTGCGAGATCATTGGGACCAACTGCAGCACCCACAACAAATCTTCCAGCTTTATCTCTTAGTGTTAACGGATTATTTTCTTTGTCGATAATATCTGTAATTGTAATTAGTCCGGTTAGATTTTTGGCATCGTCAACCACTAAAAGTTTTTCAATCCTATTGGTATGGAGAATTTGTTTTGCTTCATCCATATCAAAACCTTCTTTGATAGAGATTACGTCTTTAGTCATCACATCGCTAACTTTTTTTGTTAGATCTTCTTCAAATAATAGATCGCGTTTGGTTATTATTCCAACAAGCTTTTTACCTTCAACTACTGGAAAAGAAGTTATATCTGTTTGACCTTTTAATTCAATTAATTTTGCAAGAGTATCATTAGGAGATAATGTTTTTGGATTTTTAACAACCCAGTAAGCTCTCTCTTTAACTTTTCTAATTTCTTCTACTTGATCTTCGATAGAGAGATTTTTGTGAACAACTCCAAGACCTCCTTGGTGTGCCATCGCAATTGCAGTATTTGATTCAGTTACAGTGTCCATTGCAGCCGAAATCAAAGGGACATTAAGTGGAAATTTGTTTGTTAATTTGGTTTTTAAGATTACTTGGGAAGGAAGAACTTTGGAAGCTTGTGGAATAAGAAGAATATCATCAAATGTTAAAGCCCTTTCACCCATGACTAATTAACTGCCGAACTATTTTTAACTATTTACCATTGGGGTGATAGAATGGAAGTAAGTGTTCCTAGGCATTTTCCTTTTTATTTATATCCTGATTTGATTACTTACGAATGAAACAGAGACTGAGAATGGATCTCTTAGACAAGAGAAAACAACTATCAAAGAAAGTATTGAAAACAAAAAGCAAGAAAATTGCAAAAAACCTTTTTAGTTTAGATGCATTTAATGAGAAAACCAAAATCATGTTTTTTGTTTCATTTGGAAATGAAGTTCACACACACGACATGATAAAAAAGTGCCTCGGGAAAAAAACTGTTATTGTTCCAAAAACGTTTGGAGATTACTTACTACCCTGTAAAATTAATTCACTAAAAGAACTGCGCGTATTTGAGTTAGGTATTTTAGAACCCGTTAAAGAAGAATTTTTTCCAGTAAAAGAAATTGATGTTGTTATCGTTCCAGGACTAGCTTTTACTACACGTGGTGAACGCATAGGATATGGAAAAGGTTATTATGACAAGTTCTTGAGTGTTTGCAAAGCAACTAAAATCGGGCTTGCTTTTGAAGAATTCATTATTGACGAGATTCCTACTGATAAACACGATGTTACTGTTGATTTTGTAGTTTCTGATGACAGAATTATTAATGTGAACAAATAAGGTATATACGAAGAAAGTGATTTTATGGGTGAACTAATTAGTGGAAAAAAGATTGCTGCAACTATTATTGATGAGTTAAAACAACAAACGTCAGGGATGAAAGTAAAACCTTTGCTTGCAATGGTTCTTGTCGGAAATGATTCGGCTTCTGAAATTTATGTTCGCTACAAAGAAAGAGCGTCTTTGCGGGCAGGATTTGATTCAAAACTAGTGCGATTGAGTGAAAATATTTCACAGGAAACATTACTGCAAGAAATTGAAAAATTGAATACTGATAAAAAGATTCATGGGTTTATTGTTCAATTGCCTCTTCCAAAACAAATTGATGAAAAAAAGATTATTGATGCGATCTCTCCGCTAAAAGACGCTGATGGTTTTACTACAGCTAACTTGGGAAATTTGTTCGTTGGGAATAAAACAATCCTTCCTGCCACAGTTGTTGGAGTAATGAGAATGCTTGAAACAGTTGTTAGTGATTTCAGAGGAAAAAATGTTGTGGTTGTCGGAGCGAGCAATATTGTTGGAAAACCACTAGGCGTTTTACTTCTTAATCAATTAGCTACAGTCACTACTTGTAATGTGGATACAAAGAACTTGGCAGAGCACATAAAGAACGCAGATATTTTAGTAGTTGCTGCAGGAAAAGCTGGATTGGTTTCCAAAAATATGGTAAAAAAAGGAGCTGTTGTTATTGATGTTGGAATTAACCGCTTAGATGATGGTAGCATTTGTGGAGATGTTTCAAAAGAAGTGCGTGAAGTGGCTGGTTTCACCTCGCCGGTTCCTGGCGGAGTTGGACCAATGACTGTTGCAATGCTTTTGAGTAACACTCTTGAGTGCATGAAATTACAGGGATTAGTATAGGAGTTGATAAAGTGAATGTAGCTGTTTTAGGAAGTACAAGAGGAACTGATTTGCAGGGAATAATTGACGCAACCCAGAATGATTCTCTAAAAGGAATTGATATTAAATTTGTTCTAAGCGAAAAAGAAGATGCCTTTATTTTAGAACGAGCGCGCAAACATAATTTGCGAGCTATTTTTCTCGATCCGAAAGGAAAAAAGAGAGAAGAGTTTGATGCAGAAGTTGATTCGCTACTTGGAGAAAATGATGTTGAATTAGTCCTACTAATTGGTTATATGAAATTAATGAGCAAAGATTTTGTTGCTAGTTGGGGCAACAAAACAATGAATATTCATCCTTCTTTGCTTCCGATGTTTGCAGGTGGAATGGACTTAAATGTTCACGAAGCGGTTCTTGAGCGAGGATGCAAAATAAGCGGATGTACATTAATGTTCATTGATGAAGGTGCTGACACTGGACCAATAATAATGCAAAAGGTTGTTGAAATTGAGAATAATGAAACACCCGATTCATTAAAAGCAAAAGTACAGAAAGCAGAAGTAGAAGCTTTTTTAGAAGCGCTTCCGCTTTATCGCGATGGAAAGATAATACTTGAAAATGATAAAGTAAAGATTCTAAAATAATTTGAATGTTTAGTTAGATAATTTCTTTTGTTTATCGCTATGTGTTGACAACTTTTTTCTCTTTTCTTCAAAAACTGATTTCCCATCAAAGCAGTATAAACAAAGTTCATTCTTTTCTTTTTTAGTTGCTTTAACAAAGTCTTCAAGTGTATTATAAATTAAGCTATCTGCACCGATTGATTGTTGTATATCTTCTAGCTTTTGTCTTCTAGCTATAAGTTCATCATAACTTCTTGTTGATATGTCAAATAGACAAGGGTGTAACAATGGAGGACAAGCTATTCTTACGTGTACTTCTTTTGCGCCTGAATTTTTCAAATCTTTTACTTTTTCTCTTATTTGTGTCCCTCTTACAATCGAATCATCACAGAGCACTATTATTTTTCCTTTAACTGCATTTTTTAAAACACTTAATTTTTTTCTTGCCATAGCATCTCTTTCTTTCTGAGTAGCTTGAGTATAACTTCTGTCTCCATATCTGTCTAATAAAAAAACACTTTTTAGTGGGACTTTGCTCTCCAAATGATATCCTTCAGCATGTCCTATGCCACTGTTTGGTACTGGTGCAACAATATCTGCTTTTAGATTACCTGCATCTCTTTTTGCAAGCATTGCTCCCATATTGTTTCTTGCTTCATCTACTGACACGCCATCGATGATTGAATCTACACTTGCGGTGTATGCCCACTCAAAAGAACAGATAGCAGTTCTTTCACTTTGCAAAGTCTTTATTGTTTTGAATCCGTTTTTGTCAATAAAAAGTATTTCTCCTGGATTAACATCTCTTACAATATCAATTTCTATGTTTTGCATTGCTCTACTTTCTGATGCAACACAAAACGTGTCTTCTTTTTTTCCAAGAATTAATGGCTTGAAACCAAATTTATCTCGTACTGCATAAATCCCATCGTTAGTTAAAATCAATAAACAAAAACTTCCAATAATTTCTTTATCAATTATTTCAATTCCTTCAACATAATCTTTTCCCTTAGCAAGAAGTTTTGACAAAATTTCTGTTTGTGAATCAAATTCAAAAGTGTGTCCTTCTTTTTTTAGTTTTTGCATTAGCTCATCAGCGTTTACAATGTTTCCAGTAAAACAAATAGAAAAGTTTCCTAAGTTCGCATTTATTTTCATTGGTTGCCGATCTCTTAAACTAACATGACCTATTCCAAAATTTCCTTCAAGTCCATTTAAGGCTTGGTTTGAAAAAGTTGTATCGCATCTTCCTTTGCGAGTATGAATAAATAACCTTTTTTTGTTGCTAGTTGATATTCCACAATATTGTTGACCGCGGTGTTGTAATAGATGCATAGCATAGAGGATTTCTTTTGAACAATTTTCTAGGTTATAGATTCCAAAAAGCCCACAATTTTCTTCCATAATAAGTTCAAATATAGAAACTAATAAATACCTTGTGTGAAAATTTTACTTTCACTTCAAAGCTTTTTGTCCAATGTCTTTTCGGTAATAAATACCTTCAAAAGAGAGTTGTTTAACACCCACATACGCTTGGTCTATACTAGTTGCTATGGATTCTCCAAGAGCGCTTACTCCAAGTACTCTTCCACCATTTGTAAGTGTTTTTCCGTCAACTTCTTTTGTCCCTGCATGAAAAACGACTGCGTTTGCTACATTTTCTAGCCCATTTATCTCTTTTCCTTTTTCATATTTCCCAGGATATCCGCCCGAAGCTAGGACTACACAGGTGCATGCATCAGTTTTCCACTTAACTTCTTTTTCAGCTAGGTTGCCTTCGATACACCCTTGCATTATAGGCAAAAGATCACTTTCTAGACGTGGCAAAATCACTTGTGTTTCTGGATCTCCAAAACGACAATTAAATTCAATTATTCTTGGACCGTTCTTTGTAATCATTAGCCCTGCATACAAAATTCCTTTGTATGTTCTTCCCTCTTTTTCCATTGCATCAATCATAGGTCTCATTATTTTTTCAAGAACGACCTTTTCGACCTCAGTAGTAACAATTGGTGCTGGAGAATATGCTCCCATTCCGCCAGTGTTTGGTCCTTTGTCTCCATCAAATACTGCTTTGTGGTCTTGTGAGGAAACCATTGGAAGAATTGTTTTTCCATCAGTAAAAATTAGGTAACTAGCTTCTTCGCCAATTAGTTTTTCTTCAATAATAACTTCGTTTCCTGCGTCACCAAATTCTTTGTCAACTAAAATTTTGTTTATCGCGTCTTTTGCTTCTTCTTTGGTTTCACAAACAATCGCTCCTTTTCCTGCAGCTAGACCATCTGCTTTTACTACGATTGGAGCACCCTTTTCTTCTACATAAGCAATTGCTTCTTCTGCATTACCAAAACTTGCAAACTCAGCACTAGGAATATTATATTTTTGTAAGAGTTCTCTTGTGAATATTTTGCTTCCCTCAAGTATTGCTGCAGCTTTGCTCGGACCAAATGCTTTGATTCCTTCTGCTTCTAGCGAATCAACAATTCCTTCTACTAGTGGAACTTCTGGCCCCACAACAACCATATCAATTTGTTTTTCTTTTGCAAAATTAATTACCCCTTGTATATCTTCTGCACTAATATCAACATTCTTTGCGATCTTTGCAGTTCCCGCATTTCCAGGAGCTACATATAGTTCTTCTAACAACGGGCTTTGTTTTATTTTCCAAGCAAGAGTATGTTCGCGTCCTCCACTTCCAACAATTAGTACTTTCATTTTTTCACCTCTACTCATCATCCGTAAAAATAATTCCTTTTGGTTTGATGTTAACTTGTTTTTCTCCTTCAACAACGGTTCCAATTTCCCATGCTTCGATACCATGTTCTTTTGCAACTCGCAAGATTGCTTCTCCGCTTTCTGCTGGAGCCATTATTGCATAGCCAAGACCCATATTCCATGTGTAATAAGCTTCTTTGTCAGGCAAACCAGTTTTCTCTTGCAAGAACTTAAATACTTCGCTTGGTTCTGGAACAAAATCGATTTCGTAAGCTACTTTCTTTCTGTTTCGCATAATCTTTTTCCATCCATGTCCAGTGATTGGAGACATGTAATGCACTTCGGTTGCATTAAGAAGTGCAACTAGAACTCTTGAATACAGTGTTGTAGGTATAAGTACTTCTTCTCCGACTATTTTTCCGCTTGGAAGTTTAGTAAAATAACCTTCCGGTAAGCTTTCAAGAGTTTTTCTAATTAAAGAGATTCCGTTTGAGTGGACTCCGCTAGAAGCCAAACCATAAATCTTATCTCCTGCTTTTAGGTTTTGTCCGTACGTTAAATTTTTCTTTGGTTTTATTATTCCTACACTCGCACCAGCCATATCAATTGTTCCTGGAGTGATGATCCCTGTTAGTGAAGGAGTTTCTCCGCAAGGAATTGCTAAACCTATTTCTTCACTAGCTCTTCTAAAACCTTCAAGGAGTGCAGCAGCTTTCTCGTCTTTGTCTTCAACCCAATCACAATTACAAGTACTAATAATATCTCCGTATACAAATGGATCTGCTCCAATTGATGAGAGATCATTTGTGCTCATTGCGACATTGTCTTTTCCAAGATTTTCAAAGTACTTTGTGTCAGGATTTATTTTGTACATTGCGTCAGCTATTAGATTTTTTGTTCCAAGTCCTTCAACATTAAAAACTAAATAATAATCTTGTCCCTCAAGTTCAATTGCGATTGCACTTTCGCCAAGTGTTTCTGGAATTATTCTCATTCCAAGTCTGTTAATCGAATCTAGGTGTGGAGTAAATTTTTTCACCGCTGCTTTTTTTACCGGATCTAACTTTGTGTAGTCTACTAGTTCATGATATTTCATTGTTCTCCCTCCAACCTTGTTTGTCTTGTTAACTTAAATAGAATCATTTAAAATAATCAACAGCGTTCCTGAATATTTTCAAACCAGGACCAGTTTGTGTGAGTGTTTTACCTTCTCTTTTAGCTTGTTCTTTTAACAAACCCCAATTTGGCATTTGTCTAACGTCAATTGCTCGCTCAGGATGAGGCATCATTCCAATTAATCTACCACTTTCGTCAGTTATAGATGCAATATCCTCAATAGAACCGTTTGGATTAGCTTCTAGGTTTTGATAATCACAAATGCTGCCTTTAACGTATTTTGCTGCAACTAAACCCTTGTCTTTTATCTTCGCGAGTGTTTCCCCGTTAACAGAAAACTTTCCTTCTCCGTGCGCGATAGGAACACTAATTCTTCCAACATCTTTTGTCCAAGGACTTTTTGAATTAAATTCTAGGTCAACCCAACGATCAATGTATCTTGCAGAATCATTGTGCACTAGTGCGGTTTGCACTTCGCCGTACTTTCCTTCAAGCGCTGGTAACAAACCAAGGTTAACCATTACTTGAAAACCATTACAAATTCCAATTGATAAATTATCCCCTTTGACAAAATCTACTAATTCTCCCCACAAGTGGTTTCTTATTTTACTAGCTAGTGCATAACCAGAACCCGTGTCGTCTCCGTAAGAGAATCCTCCGGGAAAAGTTAGTACTTGGTAATCGCTAAGTTTCTTTTTACCATCAATCAAATCGTTTATGTGAACAATATCTGCTGTCGCCCCAACACTCTCAAAAGCAAATTTAGTTTCTTCATCACAATTAATTCCATAACCTGTTAGCACTAAAACATTTACCATTAATAACCACCTAATGTTTCTTTGTAAGCTGAATTGATTTTGTCAAGATCCAAATTAATAATTTCTTTTCCTTCACGTCCACTAACAACTAAGTTTTTGTTTTCCGTAATAGTTCCGATTTCTTTGAAAGTATTCCCTTCCATCGTTTTTTCAAACGCTTCTTTGTTTTTTGGTGCAACAGTAACAACAACTCTTCCTTGGCTTTCTGAAAACAAAGCAAAATCATTCCGTGAGTTCTCTCCAGGTAAGTCTGCAAGAGAAATAGTCATTCCAAGCATTCCACCCATAGCTGTTTTTGCTAGAGCCACGATTAAACCACCATTCACAACACTTTGCGATGAAGCAACGATCTCACTGCAAATAGCTCTTGTTAACGCTTTGTATAATTTCTTATTTTTCACTGCATCAACTTTTGGAATATTATTTCCAATTGCGTCATTCATTGCAAAGTACTCGCTTGCTCCTAGCTCGTCATTTGTTTCACCAAGAACATAAACTAAATCTCCAGCAATCTTTGCGTCAAGTCCTACTGCTTTGTTTGAATCTTGCATTACTCCGATTGAAGATATAAGTAGTGTTGGTGGTACAGAAATTTTCACTGCTTCTCCTTTCTCATCATATCCTTTGAAGTCATTAAACATACTGTCTTTTCCAGAGATGAACGGAGTTCCATAAGCAATCGAATAATCATAACAAGATTTTACTGCTTCTTTTAATTGTCCTAGTCTTTCTGGTTCGGTTGAACTACACCAACAAAAATTATCCATCAAAGCCAGGTACTCAATATCTGCTCCAGCGGAAACCGCGTTTCTTATTGCAGTGTCTATTGCACATGCTGCCATGTGATAAGTGTCTACGTCAGAGTAAGTTGGATTGATTCCTTGCGAAATAACAACTCCTTTTTCTGAGCTTAGCAATGGTCTAGAAACAGATGCTTCTCCGTTTACTAACCCTCTCCCTTGCATTGGTTTTATTACGCTTCCACCTTGTACTTCGTGATCATATTGTTTTGAAACAAATTCAAAACTAGATAAATTTAATCTCTTAAACATGCTAGTAACTGTGTCATTCAAATTGTCTTTTTCTTCGATTGTTGGTTCTTCGTGAGTTGGTTTTGTATAAGTAGTTGTTATTGGTCTTTTTGGTAAACCATCATGCAAGAAACCCATTTCTACATCCATTACAGTTTTTCCTTTGTAATCAACAACGCATCTTCCAGAGTCAGTGAACTCTCCTATTACTGTTGATTCAACTCCTCGCGCACTCATTAGTTTATTGAATTCTTCGAGTTTCTCTTTTGGAACAGAAAGAGTCATTCTTTCTTGTGATTCGCTGATCCAAGTTTCCCACGGACTTAAACCAGGATACTTTAAGGGAACATCATCAAGAATAACTTTGCAACCACCACATTCTTTTGCCATTTCTGCAACAGAACATGATAAACCACCAGCACCATTATCCGTAATACTAGTGTATAATCCTCTGTCTCGTGCTTCTTTCACAAGAGCATCACTCATTTTTTTCTGTGTTATTGGGTCACCTATTTGTACTGCAGTTGCAGGGCTACCTGAGTCAAGTGCTTCACTAGAAAAAGTTGCTCCGTGGATACCATCTTTTCCAACGCGTCCACCAATCATTATTATTGTGTCTCCCACCTGTGCTTCTTTTTCACAAGAATTTCTTCCTACACTAGTTCTTGGAATCAAACCTAGTGTTCCAACAAAAACAAGTGGTTTTCCTTTGTAACGATCATCAAAAACCATGAATCCTTGCGGAGTAGGAATACCAGAACAATTTCCGCCAACGTTTACTCCGTCAATTACTCCTTCCATCATTCTTCTTGGAGAAAGCATTTTTTGTGTAAAGTCTTTTCCCTTGTATAATGGTGAAGCGTCTTTTGGATCACCAAAACAAAAACCGTATCTATTAATTATTGGTTTTGCTCCAAGACCAAAACCCATTGCGTCTCTGTTTACTCCAACTATTCCTGTTATTGCTCCTCCAAATGGATCAAGTGCAGAAGGAGAGTTGTGAGTCTCTGCTTTATCAGTAACTAAGTACTCTTCATCAAAAATAATTGCTCCTGAGTTGTCTACGAATACGGAAACACAAAAGTCTTTGTCTCCTTTTTCTTCTCGGATTTTGTTTGTTGAGCCTTGGATATAAGTTTTGTACAAACCCTCTTTTATTTCATCAAATTCATCAGCAAAAATTGTGTGCTTACAATGCTCACTCCAAGTTTGAGCAATACTCTCTAGTTCCACATCAGTTGGGTTTCGTCCTTCTTTTGCAAAATATGCTTGTATTGCTTTCATATAACTTAGATCAAGTGCTAGTGGCCCACGTCTAGTTCCATCAGGATTAGCGATTCCTTGTTTTCCAATAACTATTAATTCGTCATCGCTAACATTTAGAATATCTACTTCTTCTGCTTTTGGATCGTCTTCAAGCTTTACTTTTGGAACAATGATTCCCATTCCATTGTTTTCTTGGAATTCTTTTGAGCTCTTTATATGAATTCTTTGAATTAATGGATTCACCAAAGAGTTTCCTATCTCTTTTGCCTCTTCTTCTGTGATACTACCTGTGATGTATGTTACTTGTGAAGTATAAACGTCTTCTCCCTCTTTAAATTTCATTTTTAGTAAGTCTTCGATCCCTTCTCTTGTTGTAGTAGCAACATTATCAGTTACTCCAGGTAAGAAACCAGTTTCTATCGCCCAATCAAACTTTTCTGGAGCAATAAATGCGGTTGTTGATGAGTTTTGTACAACAGGGTTTTTTAGCATCAATGCAATTTTTTCTAAGTTAGATTCTTTAACATCAAGATCAATAGTGTAAACATCAGTTAGTGCGACAGAATCAATCTTTCCTGCTAGACCCATCCCATTTAGTTTATTCTTTAAGACATTAGCACGAGCGTCGTTTTCCTTGTAGTTTATTTCGATTCGGTTTGTCATTAATTCAACTGCCTGTGTTGGCACTAAATTGAAAGTACACCTTTTTATAAATATATAGTGAAAAAAAATTTAAAAAAAACTAATTTGGCTAATTCCTTTTTAAAAGGCAACACTTAAATACTCTTTTTCTACAATAGATATGCTTTAAGGGCAGGGAGGAGAGTAAATGAAAAAAATAATCGCAGTTTTATTAGTTTGTTTTTTGTTAGCAGGAATTGCTTTTGCTGATACTAATACACCAGAACCAACGCTTTATACAGATAGCAATGATTTAGTTGTTACCGCAATTAGCGTAGACAACAATACTGATGCCAACGAACCAATGTTAGTTGATGATTCGGACGACAATAGGCCAAGAGATCCTCGTTTAAGAGAAAGAGTTCGTGAGCGAGTAAAAGATCGCGTAGAAGCAATAATTGCTCGATCAATTAATGAGGTTAGACGCGAATACCAAAAACAATTCGTTAGTGCAATAAGAGACTCAAACGTAGAAATTAAAGAAGAGTTACAAGAATTAAGACAAGCGATTAACACGAAAATTCGACAAGAGTTACGTGAAAAGAGAATGGTTGATTACTCTGATTACAATGGTTTAGGACAAAAGATAATCATTGCAAAAGAGATGATTGAAGTAAGAGTAAAAGACGCAATCGATTCGAATGTAATTCCTATAACAGCTAGAATAAAGAGACGCGTTCATGATCGATTAATTGAAATACGAAACGATCGAAACAAAGTTGAAATCGTTGATGGAAATGTAATTGTTGAAACAGACGAAGAAGTTACTATTGACGACAATGGATTACATATTCGCGGACGAAAACTAAGAGTTCTTCCAAATGCAATAAAAATGAAAGCAAGAGAAAAAATTGAATTGCATACACAAGGAGAAAAAATAAAGTATATAATAAAAGCAAAGAATATTAGACACATATTTGGTTTTATTCCAGTAGAAACACTTGAAGAAATCCAAATTAACGCAGAAACAGGAGTTACTGAGAGCTATGCTCGGCCTTGGTGGGCAGCAATTGCTAACGGTGCCGATGTTGATGCAGAAGTTGAATTAACAGAATGATAAAACTAGAAGAATAACCTTAGGGTTATTCTATTTTCTTTTTTTTCAAACTACTCAAAAAAGGATTTCTCAAGTTTTGCCCACTTTGAACAACATGAAATAAGCTCGTTCGATAAAGAAAACTTAGAATGGCGTTTACGATCAAAATATGTATATAAAATAACTTCGATTTTGTCACGCTTTTTAATATCTTCAATAGCAGGACAAAAATCCGTGTCAGAAGATACAATAATTATTTTTTTAATACTTGGAAAATCATCTTTCAAATGCCCAAGATCAATCGTTAATAATGTGTCCACGCCTTTTTGTCTAAAAATAGCATGGCCTTCTTTATCAAATGTTTTTTGACATCGTCCTTCACGAACAATAACATTTTTGTTTTTTGACAAAGATAAAACAAATCTATCATAACCTTTTCTTCTTTTTTTCTCATCTTTTGTGGGTAAATTCCCTTGGAACGGCGGAGCAGTGTAATAAAATAAATATTTACAAAATAAATTTTCATTTTGAGATATTCGTTTCGCAAAATCGAATTTATTAAATTTTAATCTTTTACCATTACCTAAAAACAGAGTAAGCTTGTCTAAAAAACCTTCATCAATAAAAACAATTGTTTCTAACATCAGAAACAACCTCTATAAAATAAATAAAAAGCATCCAGCGACCCCGTAGGATCACTGGGGAACATTCTAAAT
>Ga0233437_1001735_pt1 | contig 37683 bp, 27 predicted proteins | sample SI_122_August201_FD_182714 | JGI IMG/M metagenome (GOLD analysis project Ga0233437, IMG submission 182714) | Seawater microbial communities from Saanich Inlet, British Columbia, Canada - SI_122_August2016_200_MG | ecosystem: Environmental > Aquatic > Marine > Inlet | place: Canada: British... | reverse complement strand
TTTTTTACAATATTTTTTAAAAAATGTATTGTTTAGTATAAAAAGGTTTTTACCTTTGCCGCCCCGAAAGGGGAAACAGTTCTGGTTTATATTTGATTTGATTTAAAAGCATGTTTAAACCGGAGCAGTTCAACGGTCAGCATTTTAATTAAAAAAGGGGTGCTGATTTTTAGTAAAAAGAGTTCTTTAAAATTTTGAAGCATAAAAAAAGCAAGGTGTACCAACTTTGTTGATTTCTGAGAGGATACGCCTGGGCGGAAGGAAAAAATTAAACTTTTTATATTTACAACGGAGAGTTTGATCCTGGCTCAGGATGAACGCTAGCGGGAGGCTTAACACATGCAAGTCGAGGGGCATCCCCGATTTATCGGGAGCGACCGGCGGACGGGTGCGTAACGCGTATGCAACCTGCCTTATACAAAGGGATAGCCCATGGAAACGTGGATTAATACCTTATGGCACTGTAAAGCTGCATAGTTTGACAGTTAAAGCTACGGCGGTATAAGATGGGCATGCGTCTGATTAGCTAGATGGTGGGGCAACGGCCCACCATGGCGACGATCAGTAGGGGTTCTGAGAGGATTACCCCCCACACTGGTACTGAGACACGGACCAGACTCCTACGGGAGGCAGCAGTGAGGAATATTGGTCAATGGGCGAAAGCCTGAACCAGCCATCCCGCGTGCAGGATGACGGCCCTATGGGTTGTAAACTGCTTTTCCGCGCCAAGAAACCCCCCGACGTGTCGGGGGCTGACGGTAGCGTGGGAATAAGGACCGGCTAACTCCGTGCCAGCAGCCGCGGTAATACGGAGGGTCCAAGCGTTATCCGGATTCATTGGGTTTAAAGGGTGCGCAGGCGGGGATGTAAGTCAGTGGTGAAATACTGCCGCTCAACGGTAGGACTGCCATTGATACTGCATCTCTTGAGTATGGTTGAGGTAGGCGGAATGTGCAGTGTAGCGGTGAAATGCATAGATATTGCACAGAACGCCGATTGCGAAGGCAGCTTACTAAGCCATTACTGACGCTGAGGCACGAAAGCGTGGGTAGCGAACAGGATTAGATACCCTGGTAGTCCACGCCGTAAACGATGTTCACTCGCTGTCTGCGATACACAGTAGGCGGCTAAGCGAAAGCATTAAGTGAACCACCTGGGGAGTACGATCGCAAGGTTGAAACTCAAAGGAATTGACGGGGGCCCGCACAAGCGGAGGAACATGTGGTTTAATTCGATGATACGCGAGGAACCTTACCTGGGCTTAAATGTAGATTGCATAACTTAGAAATAGGTTTTCCCTTCGGGGCTATTTACAAGGTGCTGCATGGTTGTCGTCAGCTCGTGCCGTGAGGTGTCGGGTTAAGTCCCATAACGAGCGCAACCCCTATCGTTAGTTGCCAGCGGATAATGCCGGGGACTCTAGCGAGACTGCCACCGTAAGGTGAGAGGAAGGTGGGGATGACGTCAAATCAGCACGGCCCTTATGTCCAGGGCTACACACGTGTTACAATGGCCGGTACAAAGGGCAGCTACCTGGCAACAGGATGCTAATCCCTAAAGCCGGTCCCAGTTCGGATTGGAGTCTGCAACCCGACTCCATGAAGTTGGATTCGCTAGTAATCGGATATCAGCCATGATCCGGTGAATACGTTCCCGGGCCTTGTACACACCGCCCGTCAAACCATGGAAGCTGGGGGTACCTGAAGTCTGTGACCGCAAGGAGCGGCCTAGGGTAAAACTGGTAACTAGGGTTAAGTCGTAACAAGGTAGCCGTACCGGAAGGTGTGGCTGGAACACCTCCTTTCTGGAGCACAGGCGTGCCCACGGGGATTGACAATTTTGGGCCTTGCTTTTTTTTATAATATAAGAGTTACAAGCGGGAGCTGTTAGCTAAAAGCACGGGCCCAAGGCTCGAAGCTTAACAAGGAACAGTCCCGTAGCTCAGCTGGTTAGAGTACTACACTGATAATGTAGGGGTCCCCAGTTCAAATCTGGGCGGGACTACGAAAAGTAGTTTAAAGTTCAAAGTAGAAAAGTTTAAAGTTTGAAAACAACTTTAAACTTTAAACCCGGGACTTGAAACTGAAAAAACCAAGTGTCCAGTTCCGGTAAACAGTAAATAAACTGGGAACTGAGACTGGGACTGCGGACTGAAAAAACCGGGGGATTAGCTCAGTTGGCTAGAGCGCCTGCCTTGCACGCAGGAGGTCAAGGGTTCGACTCCCTTATTCTCCACAATAACAGGGGGGTAAAAAGTCGAGAGGCAAAATTGTGGTAAGCGCCGAAAGGCAACACGTTCAAAAAGGATTTAAAATATTGAAATATTGGGTATGCCGGGTGGCATGTTTTTTATTGGTTCGAGTCCGGTAATATCCTCATTTAACTGTCCGTAAGGGAGTTTGTATGAAGTATGTTTTACTGATTACTGCTTACTTGCATTTAGTTGATAACGTTCTTTGGCATGTTGGGAAAATAATGAGTCAAATCATTAATGAGTCAAATCATAAAAGATGACACAATAAAACAAATATTGAATCAATACGAGGGTTCTAAAGAAGAAAGTTACTAAGGGCGTACGGTGAATGCCTTGGCTCTCAGAGGCGATGAAGGGCGCGACAAGCTGCGAAAAACTGCGGGGATTGGCAAATACGAACTGATCCGCAGGTACCCGAATGGGGCAACCCATCCCGACTTGTCGGGATATTCCAGTTTACTGGAAGGCAAACGTGGGGAACTGAAACATCTAAGTACCCACAGGAAAATAAAACAATAGTGATTCCCAGAGTAGTGGCGAGCGAAATGGGAACAGCCTAAACCGGCTTTGTTTCGGCATTGCCGGGGTTGTAGGGCTGCGAGATGGAGACATATTTAGAAGTGGAATGGCCCTGGAAAGGCCAACCGTAGGGGGTGACAGTCCCGTACACGTAATAAATACTATCCTAGCAGTACCCTGAGTAGGGCGGGACACGAGAAATCCTGTCTGAATCTGCCAGGACCATCTGGTAAGGCTAAATACTCCTGAGAGACCGATAGCGAACAAGTACCGTGAGGGAAAGGTGAAAAGCACCCCGAACAGGGGAGTGAAATAGTACCTGAAACCGTGCGCTTACAAGCGGTTGGAGTCCCGATTTATCGGGATGACAGCGTGCCTTTTGCATAATGAGCCTACGAGTTAGTCGTCACTAGCGAGGCTAAGCCCTTAAGGGGCGTACCCGAAGCGAAAGCAAGTCTGAACAGGGCGAAACAGTTAGTGGCGCTAGACGCGAAACCGTGTGATCTACCCATGGCCAGGTTGAAGTGTTGGTAACACAACATGGAGGACCGAACCAGGAAGCGTTGAAAAGCTTTTGGATGAGCTGTGGGTAGGGGTGAAAGGCCAATCAAACTCGGAAATAGCTCGTACTCCCCGAAATGCATTTAGGTGCAGCCTTGTGATAGTTTTGCAGAGGTAGAGCTACTGATTGGATGCGAGGGCTTCGCCGCCTATCAAATCCAGACAAACTCCGAATGCTGTAAAATGATTCACAGGAGTGAGGGCATGGGTGCTAAGGTCCATGTCCGAGAGGGAAAGAACCCAGACCATCAGTTAAGGTCCCCAAGTGTGTGCTAAGTTGAACAAACGAGGTCCGGTTGCAGCGACAGCTAGGATGTTGGCTTGGAAGCAGCCATTCATTTAAAGAGTGCGTAACAGCTCACTAGTCGAGCGGCTGGGCATGGATGATAATCGGGCATAAGCACACCACCGAAGCTATGGTACCGGATTTATCCGGTAGGTAGGGGAGCATTCCAACGGCAGTGAATCCGGGCTGTAAGGCCTGGTGGAGCTTTTGGAAAAGCAAATGTAGGCATAAGTAACGATAAAGGGGGTGGGAAACCCCCTCGCCGATAGACTAAGGTTTCCTGATCAACGCTAATCGGATCAGGGTAAGCCGGGACCTAAGGTGTACCCGAAGGGGGAAGCCGATGGAAAGCAGGTTAATATTCCTGCGCCCGCTATGCAATAAAAGCGACGGAGTGTTGTAGGTGCTAGGTACTGACGGAATAGTACGTTGAGCTTAGCCTTCGGGCGAAGCGAAGCATTGAACGCGCTTCCAAGAAAAGCGAGCATAGGGGCCCGTACCGCAAACCGACACAGGTAGTCAAGGAGAGAATCCTGAGGCGCTCGAGTGATTCGTGGCTAAGGAACTAGGCAAAATGACCCCGTAACTTCGGGAGAAGGGGATCCCGATCTATGATCGGGACGCAGAGAAATGGCCCAGGCGACTGTTTATCAAAAACACAGGGCTCTGCTAAATCGAAAGATGACGTATAGGGCCTGACACCTGCCCGGTGCCGGAAGGTTAAGAGGGGATGTTATCTTCGGAGAAGCATTGAATCGAAGCCCCGGTAAACGGCGGCCGTAACTATAACGGTCCTAAGGTAGCGAAATTCCTTGTCGGGTAAGTTCCGACCTGCACGAATGGTGTAACGATCTGGGCACTGTCTCGGCCACGAGCTCGGTGAAATTGTAGTAACGGTGAAGATGCCGTTTACCCGCAACGGGACGGAAAGACCCCGTGAACCTTTACTGCAGCTTCGCATTGACTCTGGGTAAGTGATGTGTAGGATAGGACGGAGGCTTTGATGCTGCTTCGCCAGGAGTAGTTTAGCCAACCTTGAAATACGTCCCTTTGCTTACTTGGAGCCTAACCCCGGTCCACCGGGGGACATTGCGTGGTGGGTAGTTTGACTGGGGTGGTCGCCTCCAAAAGAGTAACGGAGGCTCCCAAAGGTACCCTCATGGCGATTGGTAACCGCCAGCAGAGTGTAATGGTATAAGGGTGCTTGACTGTGAGGCCGACGGGCCGAGCAGGTAGGAAACTAGGGCATAGTGATCCGGTGGTTCCGTATGGAAGGGCCATCGCTCAAAGGATAAAAGGTACTCCGGGGATAACAGGCTGATCGCTCCCAAGAGCTCATATCGACGGAGCGGTTTGGCACCTCGATGTCGGCTCGTCACATCCTGGGGCTGGAGAAGGTCCCAAGGGTTGGGCTGTTCGCCCATTAAAGTGGCACGCGAGCTGGGTTCAGAACGTCGTGAGACAGTTCGGTCCCTATCTGTTGTGGGCGTAGGAGATTTGAGGGGACCTGACGCTAGTACGAGAGGACCGCGTTGGACTGGCCGCTAGTGTACCAGTTGTGGCGCCAGCTGCATTGCTGGGTAGCTATGCCGGGATGAGATAAGCGCTGAAAGCATCTAAGCGCGAAGCTCACCTCAAGATGAGATCTCCATTAAGGGCCGTAGGAGACTACTACGTTGATAGGCTGCAGGTGTAAGGCCAGTAATGGCCGTAGCCGAGCAGTACTAATTGCCCGGAAACTTTTTTACAAATAGTCCCCTTGTATTGTTTTGTGTTTGTTCCCAACTTGCCTAAAGGTATTTAGATTGGTCCCCCCGTGAAAGGGGGGGTAAGCCATTGGTCCCACGAGTATTGATTACAGTGGGCAAAGATTTTAGGTAGCTATAGCGGCGGGGCACCACCTCTTCCCATCCCGAACAGAGAAGTTAAGCCCGCCAGCGCCGATGGTACTGCGTAAAAGTGGGAGAGTAGGCCGCTGCCAAATTTATCAAGCCCGTGTTCTGTCTGAGCACGGGCTTTTTTTGTTGTATATAATTCTTGTTAATTATCGTAAAAAACTTATAAGAATTAGTCATCGCTAAGTAGCTTTTTTTAGCTTTGTGCAGCTAAGTAATAGTCGTATGCTGAAAACAAAATTCAAAATAATTTTTTTTGTAATTTTATTGTTCTCACCTGTTTTTGTATTTTCCCAATTAAGGCCAGATGTTGGAATGCAGGGTGAAATGGAAGAAGAAATGGAGGAGATTGTAGTAGAGAAAGAGATTGAACCTGAAATCAAGTTGTGGTATCTTTCTGGTTTTGGCGCTTTTCAGGATTCTACAAAACTTGATACTTTACAAGACTATTTTCATTTATATCACCCCGTTTTTAAAGATGCAATTTCTGTGTCGTACGTTGGAAATTATGGAACGCCTTATTTAAATAACGATTTTTTTAGCAGAGAATCTAACATTGACTTTTTGTTTTCAAAAACCAGGGAGGCATATTTATTAACACCTGCAACTATTCAATATTATAACACACGAACTCCATATACAAGTTTAGATTACAGCCAGAGTGAAAATAAATCGAGAAAGAATGAAACGAGGTTCAATGTTTTGCATTCTCAAAATGTAAATCCTTATTTTAATTTTACTTTACGATTTGATCAAGGTAAATCTCAAGGACAGTATAAAGAACAAGACAGTAAAAATAATTTTGTAACCATTTATTCTAGTTATAATAAAGACAAACTCAGTTTTCATTCAGGATTTATTTCAAATGGAATGCAAAATAACGAAAATGGTGGTTTAAGCGATGATGAATTAATTTTTAGCGGAGAGGATTCTGATCTTTTAAATGTTAATTTAAATGAGACAAGATCTGAATTCAAAAATACATTTGTTTTTGCAAACGGAGAATATAAACTGGGAAAATATGGTAATCCAGAGGAGAGTGATTCCTCTGTATTTAAACCAATTGTTGGTATTTTATACTCATTTGAATATCAACAACATCTGAAACAGTTTATTGACGAAGAGGATACAACAAATTTATTTTTTGCTAATAATTATTTCGGCAACGATTATTTTAAAGATTCCATTCGTTTTAGTATGATAAAGAACATTATTCAATTAAAACAATATGAGAATACTGACCGAAAAGTGAGTTTTGGGAAACGTGCATTTATTGGGCAGGAATTTGTAAAAACATCATCGGCAAGATCAATCCCCGGCGAATTAATCCGTTTAACAAAAAAGTATTCGAATGTTTATGTTGGAGGAGGAATATTCAGGGAATCGGGGAATTTCTGGAAATGGAATGCAGAAGGCAAAATTTATTTGATCGGAAGAAATATTGGACAAACTGAATTGTCTGGGGTTATTTCAAAACCTTTGCCACTTTTTGGCGATTCATTGTCATCTTTTTCTGTAAATGGGGCAATAGAAAACCGGATGCCCGATTATTTTCAGGAAGAATTTTATTCAAGTCATATTAGGTGGAAGAATGATTTGACCATGGAACAAATAATGACAGTAAAAGGGAGTTTTAAATCGTCTAAACGAAAACTTGAAATAGGGGCAAATTATGCACTAATAAATAATTTTGTTTATAATGATACATTGGGGATACCGACCCAAACCAATAAAGAATTACTAGTCATTTCTGCATTTTTAGACAAAGACTTTAACTACCGAAAATGGCATTTCAGGACCCGCTTTTTATGGCAAAAAGCATCGAACGAGGAACTTGTCCATTTACCCGATTTTTCGGCGTTTGTTTCGGCCTATTATAAGTTTGTTATTTCAAAAGTAATGTTTACACAGTTGGGTATCGATGCTCGTTATAATACATCTTATTATGCCGATGCTTACGATCCATCTACGGGTTTTTTCTATCTTCAAAACGAAAAAATGCTCGGTGAATTTCCATACATTGATGTGTATGCAAGTTTACGGCTAAAACGGACAAGGCTGTTTTTTAAGATGGTAAATATTGGGACGGAGTTTATTAACAGGGAGTATTTTACGACCCCACATTATCCAATGAACCGAATGACTTTCAGGCTGGGTGCTTCATGGGTATTTTACGATTAATGTTATTTTCGAATAATGTTTGAACGTTCCAATACATCGTAAAATTCAGAAACGATCATAGCTGTGGCACCCCAAATAATTTCGCCATTGAAACTGATACACGGGACATTCAGTTTTCCTGTAAAAGATTCCAGCTCAATTCTATCGATTGAATTTTTAAATTTTAACAAGGGAAAAAGAATGGTTTTTTCAACCTCGTTGCGATCGATTGTAAATTGTGGTTTTCTTTCTAGCCAACCAACAAACGGATGAATTAAAAATCTACTTATTTCAACATAAAGCTCCGATAAAGAGCCTAATATTTGAATCTGTTCCGGTGAAATTCCAATCTCTTCCCAGGTTTCGCGAAGTGCAGTTTCAAGGTGTGTTTCACCTTTTTCTATTCTGCCGCCCGGAAGTGCTATTTGCCCTGCATGGTGTTTCATGTGAGTTGTACGTTTTATTAAACATGCTGTTAATTCTTGATTGTCAGCAAAAAGCAGCAAAAGTACACTGCTGTGTTTAATATTGTTTTCTTCGTTTGGAACGAATAACTTCCGGTTTGGCGGGAGCATTTTTCGATGCGAGAAAGAGCCGGGCAATTTTTTATCTAATGCCTTTTTAATATTTTCAGCATTTAAAATCATTTTGTAAAAATAAGGAATACCCGAAGATACGAGTATTCCTTTCGAATTTAAATTTTTAAGCCTATTCCAACAAAAACTGTCCTACCTGGATTTCCACTGTTGTAACCTCCCGATTGGTCGATAAAATCGAAAATATTATCAACCCCAAATTTTACAAAATAATTTGATTTGAAGGTGTGTGTACTTGTTAGTTTCCAAACCGAAAAACTTTCGAGTTCTACTTTTGAAATCTGGTGTGTTGTTTCATCCATTAAATTAATTGATTTGGCGCCATAAAAATTACTTTGTAGATTTAAATTTAAGCCATAATTTGTTGAGTGAAGGTTGTAATCTAAATTATATTTCCCCGAGAAATTCCGTACATTTTCGAATTCCTCATCAGTAATTAAATTGATTTTCTTCGAGAAGGTAGTTGTTCCTGAAAAAAGCAGATTTTTTACAATTTTTGTTTTCAGCAAAATATCAATTCCTTTTAAAAGGACTTCTTCATAATTTTGATAAGCAAATTCGAGAATACCTCCGGGTTTTACTGTGTAGGTTTCCAGGTTCTCCGAAATCATATTGCTGATAGTATTTCTGTAAGTAGAAACTGAAAATGAAACTCCCCTCCTGGTATATTCCAGTGAAAGATTGGCATAATTTGAAGTTTCCGGTTCAAGGTTCTCAACACCAACAAGAAACATTGGCGGTCCTGGTGCGGGAATTTGGAATGTCATGTATTTTTCCTTTAAAGTCGGGGTTTTGTATCCTAAGCTGTAATTCCCTCTTAACGCAAAATGCCAGATTTTGTACATGGCTGAAACCTGGGGAGTAAAATGCCAGTTATAAAGCGAGTTGTGGTTTGCACGAAACCCTGAGATTAAATTCAGGTCGGGGGTAATTTGTATGTCTTCCTGCGCAAAAACAACATATTCTGTATTTGTTTGGTCGTCGATGTTATTTCGCGGAGCAGTCAGATTTTCCGATAAATATTCAGCACCCACAGTTAGATAATTCCATTCTGCAAGATTGAAATTCCCCAATAAGCGTGCATTATTATATAAGTTATTATAGGTGCTAACCAATTCATCGGGTGTTACCTTGTCAAGTAATTCGTAATTATCCGAATTCCAGCTTAGCGAAAGGTTACTTGCCGTACCTATAAAGTAGCTAGCTTTTGCTCCGTATGTGAAATCTTTGTTCCTTCGATCGAATAAATTTGCGGATGTGTTATCCCGGTTTTTATTCATAAAAGAAGCATTTGCTTCGAGCAAAAAATTCTCTGTGGGCGCATACTTTAAATGTTCGTTTACAACAATCGCATCTTCTCTTTCTTGGGTCCGGTAGGAATCTCCTTCCAGCAAATCGTAGCCATCGGTTTTGTCGTAAACTACCGAAATCTGGCTTGTTACTTTTCCTAATTTAGAACCTGCGTTAAACCTGTAATTTTGAGTGTTATAATTTGAAAATCGCGATGACGCGGATAGTCCAAATTTCTGAGTGGGTGTTTTTGTAATAATATTAATAACCCCGCCCAAAGCATTCGATCCGTACAATGTAGAACTTGCACCTTTTACAACTTCAATTCGTTCAATATCAGCAATGTTAATCCGGCTGTAATCAACATTACCATAAGTTTCTCCGGCCATTCGTTCTCCATCTACTAAAAAGAGCATGTATTGTGGATCAATTCCCTGAAGTGAAATTGATTTTCCCTGAGCCTGGCTACTGAATTCAATGCCCGGAACTACAAATTCAAGTGCTTGTGTTATGTTGTTTACATCTTTGTTTTCAAGTTCCTGAAAACTGATTGTTTGTGTAAGAACGGGAGTGTTTTTAAGGCTTTTTTCGGTTCGGGTACCGGTTACAACCACTGCATTTAAATCTATTGAAGTTTCAATCATTTCAAAATCGAGCGAAATTTCCTGCCCGTTTAAAAGCACCGGTTTTTGAATGGTTTCGAAACCAAAAAAGCTTACCCTAATTACATATTCGCCATTTTTTAATCCTGAAAGTGAGTAGTTTCCTGTTGCATCGGATGCAGTTCCGAGTGTTGTGTTTTTAACCACGATATTGGCGCCGGTTAAAGGTTCGTTATTTTGAGTTTGAATTTTTCCTGAGATGTTATTTTGAGCTGTAACTGATTGTACATTTATAAATAGTGCCACTCCAATCAGGAGGGCGGATAATATTCGTAACATTATTTTTAAATTTAAGTTAAAATTCCAGATTGCTTATAATTATTCCTTTTTTCGATTCATTTATTGAACCTAAAAAGTGGAATTGCCTTGCAATTATCGGAAAGCAAAGTTTTTTTGGTACAATTACCAAAAATCAATTAGCAGATTGAAATGGGAGGAGCTTTATTCCCGGAATCATTCAGGCAAAACGATTTCCATTTTACCTTAATTTTTTCAGGTGGAATTTTTTTGAAGTCGGAATCTTCAATGTTAAAGACAGTGCATTGATATTCAGTAAAATAATTTAAGAAATAATCGAAGGTGTCGTTTTCAAACGAAGAAATTTTTAAGTAATTCTGCTGAATTTCAAAATTTAGCTTGTTTTGTTGAACATCAATTTTTTGGTGCCCTGACACAAGAAAAACTAGCGGTAAACTGACCGTTAGTATTAGGGTTAAAAGTTGCCCGGTTGCACCAACAAAAAACATAGCCTTAATTTTGAAGGGGTAAAATTAGATATTTTATTGAAACAAAATAAGAAAATGAATTGACATTAATCAAACCTGATGCTTTTGTCGGGCGAAATCTTACTGACAAGATAGCTGGGAACAACCAACATCAATGTTGTAATTAATACACTTCCCACGTTTAACAGAAGCAGGTGCAAAATGGAAAAATTAACGGGCACAACATCGACGTAATAAACTGCTGGATTAAGTTTAATAACATGAAAAGCTTTTTGCAACAAAATAACGGCAATTCCAATAATATTTCCCCACATCATTCCGCGGGTGGTAAGAAAAACCGAGAGGTAAAGAAAAATTTTCCGGATGCTCCAATTTGGGCTACCCAAAGCTTTTAGTACACCAATCATTGTACTCCTTTCCAAAATCAGTACGAGTAATCCCGAAATCATATTAAATCCGGCAACAAGTATCATTAAAAACAGGATAACCCAAACATTCATGTCGAGAACAGTTAACCAGTCGAAAATTTGCGGGTATTCTCGGGTTATGCTGTTTGTACGTAAAATAGATGAGTTTTCTTCGCTGTAATTAATTACTGTATTTCTTATTTCTTGTTCTAAATCGTCTATTTTGCCGAAGTCGGAAATTACAAATTCAAACCCGCTTATTTCATCAGCCGACCAATCGTTTAGCCTTTGTATTTGTTTAATGTCGCCAATAATAAACAACTTGTCAAATTCTTCGAGGCTGGTACTGTAAATCCCACAAACTTTTAACTGCAACATCCGTGGGGTGCTTTCTTTTTCGTTTATAAAATACAGCACTGCCAAATCGCCCAGTTTTAATTTAAGCAGGTTCGAAACCAGATCGGAAAGTATGATTTCGTTAATGCGTGTTGAATCGTTAATCAAAGGCAATTTGCCTTCAATAAGATTATTGCTAAAAAAATCCCAATTGTAGTCGGTATCCACACCTTTAAAAACAATTCCCTGAATGTATTCGTCGGTTTTAATCATTCCAGGTTTGGTAGCAAAAACCTGAATTGTTTCAACCCCTTCAATATTTTTGGCGTCAGTTAAAAAGTATTGGTTTTTTAAAATTGGCTTGGTTTCGTACGAATTGTTCGAATCGAAATTAATTACCTGAATATGCGATCCAAAACCAATAACTTTATTCCTTATTTCATTTTTAAAACCTGTGACCACGGCCACCGAAATAATCATTACCGCCAAACCCAATGCTATCCCAACCAGGGCAATCTGTATTATTTTTTGCGATAAAAATTTTTTGCTCGTTTTATCGAAAAATAACCTGCGCGAAATAAAAAGTTCGGTATTCATTGATTGTTAATTTCCCGTTATCAGAAAGAAAATAAGTGTCGAACATTGTTCTTAAAGGCTCTCTTTTTCTTTTTTTACATCTTTTCGTCGATTAATAAACGGTAATATTAGCATAGAAATTATGCCAATTATAATAATCATGCCTGTTGTTGAAGTGTGGGAAACAAACGCGAAAATAATTCCATTTTCGTTAGCCACCCCATATAACGAAAGTGCTTCTATAGCCATAAAATGCCATGCCCCGATTCCTCCCTGTACTGGCGCAACCATTCCGAAGCTCGCCATTACAAAAGTTGTTAACCCGGCAATTGGGTTTAACCCGCGGGTAAAATCGAAGGCAAAAAATACCGAATAAAGCATTAGATAATATAGAAACCAAATAAAAACGGAATGGAAATAAAACCACCCTTTTCTTTTAATCGATCGAATGGAAATAAATCCTTCTTTAAAATTTTTCAGGATTTCAATAATCTTTTTGAAAATAATAGTGTGTTTAAATGCCCTGCGAAAAATAATAAATAAAACCACCACGATAATTACACCAACGATAAGGTACGGTGAAGTTATTGCAGAATTAAGTTTTCCCTGAATTTCAGGATTTTGATTAATGAAATTGAGCATTTTTCCGAACTGTGAAAAAAACACGATCGCAAGTAAAATAAGAAGCGAAATCATGTCAACAACACGTTCGGCGACTACTGTTCCCACCAATTTTGTAAACGATATTTTTTCGTACCTAGAAAGTACGCCACATCTCGAAATTTCCCCCATTCGCGGGAAAACCATATTCATTAAATAACCAACCATTACTGCCAAAAATGTATTTGTAATTCTTGGTTTATGCCCAATGGGTTCTATCATCAGGCCCCAACGCATCGTACGGCTAACATGGCTTAAGAGGCCAATTATTAACGAAATTGCAATCCAAAAATAATTGACATCGTTTTTTAAAACCGATTTTATCCTATCAATGTCTTGATCTTTGTAAATGAGCCAGAAAATAAAAGCTCCCAAAGCAAAGAATGAAATGAATTTTACGACTTTTATGGCTATCTTTTTCAAACTAAAGAATTTTGAGGCTGTAATTTGGTTTTGGATTTAATATCCCAAAATTTTGTTAATTTCGGGAATCAAAATTTCAAACGGTTTACAGCCATTCGTAGCAGACAAAAATATAAATTTGTTTCATAAATTTCGATAAAAAGGTAAGTAAAAGCAGAAATGAACGAGGAGGGGATAAATGAACTTTGTAAAGCCCAAAAAGAATCTTGGTCAGCATTTTTTAACAGACCAGAATATTGCCCATAAAATTGTTGATTGCCTGGGGGCCGATGTTTCAGATGTACTGGAGGTTGGGCCTGGAATGGGAGTCCTGACCCGTTTTTTGCTTGAACGATCGGAGTTAAAAATCCATGTTATTGAGATCGACCGGGAATCCGTTCAGTTCCTTGAACAAAATTTCCCTGAATTAAAAGATAAAATCTATTTCGAAAATTTTTTGAAATTTGATATTGCCCAACATTTTTCTGGCAACGTAAATATTATTGGCAATTTCCCGTATAATATTTCATCCCAAATACTTTTTAAGGTATTACAATATCGCGATAATGTACCAGAAGTTGTTGGGATGCTTCAGAAAGAAGTTGCTGAAAGGATTAGCTCTGCTCACGGAAGTAAAAAATATGGAATCCTGAGTGTAATGCTCCAGGTATTTTACAATATTGAATATTTATTCACTGTATCGGAACAGGTTTTTGATCCACCTCCAAAAGTAAAATCGGCAGTTATCAGGTTGAAAAGAAATAATGTGACCGAATTACCGTGCAACGAAGCATTTTTTGTAAAAGTAGTAAAAGCGGCTTTTAACCAGCGGCGTAAAATGTTGCGTAATTCGTTAAAGGGATTATGCGAAAACCTTCCCGAAAAATATGCTGAAAAAAGGCCGGAACAAGTTTCGGTAGATGATTTTATTGAGTTAACAAAAAGTATCGAAGACCTCAAAAAAAACCAGGATCATGCAATTTGAAATATCAAAAGAATATATCGACCAATTAAAAGAACTGGTTGCAAGCAATAATGTTGAAGGGGTTAATACGAAAATTGAAACTCTTCATCCGGCAGATATTGCTGAAGTGATTGAAGATTTGACGATCGAGGAAGCAAAATTTATTTATCTTTTATTGGATGGTGAAAAGGCTTCGGATGTTTTAGTTGAAATTCCGGACAATGATCGGAGAAGGTTTTTAAAAGTTTTGCCCCCGGAATTTATCGCCAGTAAATTTATTGAATACATGGATTCTGATGATGCTGCCGATGTGGTTGCAGATTTGGACGAAGAGTTACAAAAAGAGGTTTTAAATGAAATAGAAGATGTTGAACAGGCCGGCGATATCGTAGATCTTTTGGAATATGAAGAAGACTCTGCCGGGGGAATTATGGCTAAAGAACTGGTTTCGGTAAATGAAAACTGGACAATTGCAACCTGCCTCAAAGAAATAAGTAAACAAGCCGAAGAGGTAGATGAGATATATTATATTTATGTGGTTGATGACACAGAAAAATTAAAAGGTGTATTATCGTTAAAAAAACTTATCCTCAACAATACAAATACTAAAATTTCGAATGTTTACAATGCCGACGTAAAATTAGTTAACACCGATACACGACAAGAGGAAGTTGCTGAAATTATGGATAAATACGACCTTGTTGCAATTCCGGTTGTCGATGATATTGGCCGGTTAAAAGGGCGGATTACTTTCGACGATGTAATTGATTTTGTGCGCGAAGAAGCTGAAAAAGATTATCAAATGGTTTCGGGTATTACCGGAGATGTTGAGCCCGGTGATAAAATCGGGGAGCTATTGCGGGCACGTTTTCCCTGGTTACTCATTGGTTTGTTGGGTGGTATATTGGGTGCTCTGGTTTTAGGGTCGCAAGAAGATGCTTTAAAAAATGTAACTGAACTTGCATTTTTTATTCCCTTAATTGCCGCAATGGGCGGGAATGTCGGGGTTCAATCTTCGTCAATTGTAGTACAAAGTATTGCCAGTGGGGTAAAAAATGTAGAAACAACTGGTAAACGGCTGTTAAAAGAGTTACTAATCGCGCTCTCCACAGCAGCAATTTTCGCCGTACTTATTTTTGTTTATAATTTTTTGAGCCAGGGAAACCTTGATTTAACATTTTCAGTTTCTATTTCATTATTTATTGTAATCCTTTTTGCTTCGTTTTTCGGTACTTTAATCCCACTTGTTTTAGATCGTTTTAAAATAGATCCAGCACTGGCCACCGGACCTTTTATTACTACAATGAACGACGTAATGGGACTTATGATTTATTTGATGATAGGGAAAATGTTTTTCGGTATATTATGAAAATTTAGCTTTTAACCGATTTCCAAAAAACATGTGCAATATTTTAATTTACGAAACTACTATCCGGAAACTGACTATAACGTAGTATAATAATAAGCTTTGTAGCACTATCCAACTTCCGTCTCCGGTTTTCGATCTTCCAATTAATTTTTATCAAACTAGAAAATTGTTAAACTGAATTCATTGCTACCACCGGATCTAGTTTTGCGGCCGAGCGAGCTGGCATAAATCCTGCTATAAAACCAATTACACTCGAAATCAATAACCCAGTGATTATATTTCCAATCGTTAATATAATTGTAAATTCAGAAACGTAAGAAACAATTTGGGTTCCGATAAAAATGAGTAACAAGCCGACAACCCCGCCAATTACAGAAAGCACAATTGCTTCAAAAATAAACTGTAACAAAATAAAATATTTTTTGGCACCAATCGATTTCTGAATCCCAATAATTTTTGTCCGCTCTTTTACAGAAACAAACATAATGTTTGCAATTCCAAAACCTCCAACGAGAATTGAAAACCCACCGATAATCCAGCCAGCCATATTGAAAACTTCAAAAAACAAATCGAACTGCTTGGAAATAATGCTTACTTCATTCATTGCGAAATCGTTTTCTTCCATGGGTTTTAATTTTCGAATCGAACGCATTATTCCCTCAAGTTCAGCAATAAATTTATCGTTATCAATATTTTGTTTAGCTTTTACACAAATGGTCTGGCCCCGGTCAAGGTTTCTGATATTAATCATATACAATGATTTTACGGCCGAAATATGGATGTTCTTGTCCATTGAAGTCCCAAAAGCATCCTGCCCTTTTTTCTCATAAACACCAATGATCCTGAATTTGTGACCTTGTATTTTCATTGATTTCCCCAAAGGGTTCATGTTTGGGAAAAGGTTTTCTGCAATTTCTGTCCCAACAACCGTAACCGGCGACCCCGAACGCATTTCAGACTCCGTAAAATACCTTCCCCTTTCCACTTTAAGATCCCAAACATCAATCATCCCATGCGAAGTCGCCATAATAGTTGCATTTTCAATTTTATCGCTTCCCGATTGTGCAGTACGGCTAAAACCAAAAAGGAACGCTGCATTGTCGATTAAATTACCTCTCCTCAGTAAATCTTCGGTTTCTTCCAAATCTGGTACCGGGCGGTTTAGGTATCTCCACCAGGGATATTCAGTCTCTCCCTCCGGGGGCATCCATGGCCATTTTTGTAAATAAACCATATTGCTTCCCATTCCATCAAGAGATTCACGAATGTTTCTTTCAAGAGAATCGATAACAGTAAACACTGATATTATGGCAAAAATACCAATCGTTATTCCCAATAGCGAGAGAAAAGTGCGTAATTTATTTGCTTTCAGCGAATTAAAAGCAAAAGCAAAACTTTCAAAAATAAGTCTGATCAAAAGCATTTTGGCATTTTAAATTTTGTCAAAGATATAATTTGTTCCAGTCTCTGCATTTAGTTTCACTTAAAATTTTAAACTTTAAACCTGAAACTGAAAGCTGCCTTATTAGTGTTGATTTTTCTTTATGATTACAAGCCTTATTCTGAATCCGTCATAAAACTTAATAATTCCGGGTATTAATTTTTTGAAACCTTGTGTTTTTTAACAGGATCTGACCTGATTTTTCTATCTTTGCCAGCGAATTTGAAAAACGGAATAAATGGCTGATAATAAAAAAATTAAGACTGCTCTTGTTTCAGTCTTTCATAAAGAAAACCTGGATTTGATTATTCGCCGCCTGAATGAATTGAATGTTAAAATATTAAGTACCGGGGGAACCAAAAATTTTATTGAATCGTTGGGTGTTGAAGTTACTTCTGTTGAGAGTTTGACCGGATACCCTTCAATTTTAGGTGGCCGGGTTAAAACTTTGCACCCAAAAGTTTTTGGTGGTATTTTGTCACGCCGTGAAAATCAGGGAGATGTTAGCCAATTAACAGAGTATGAAATTCCTGAAATTGACCTTGTAATAGTTGATCTTTATCCGTTTGAAGATACTGTTAATTCCGGCGCAGTTGAGCAGGAAATAATTGAAAAAATTGATATTGGCGGGATTTCCCTAATTCGGGCGGCTGCCAAAAATTTTAAAGACGTTGTAATTGTTCCTTCTCAAAAAGAATATAAAACGCTGCTTGAATTGTTGAATGAAAAAAATGGTGAATCCTCGTTGGCAGACAGGAAATGGTTTGCAGGAAGATCGTTTGCTGTATCGTCGCATTACGATGCTGCAATTTTTAGTTATTTTAACTGTGGGGTGGACGAGGCGGCTGAAAGGATAAGTTTAAATAATGGGCAAATTCTTCGATACGGCGAAAACCCACATCAGAAGGCGACATTCTTTAAATTTAATAACTCGCCTGAAGAAGTTACATTGGCAAATGCTAAAGTTTTACAAGGCAAAGCACTTTCGTACAATAATATGCTCGATGCCGATGCAGCCTGGAAATCAGCCAGCGATGCTTTTCATTCGGTAAAAAATATTGAAAACAAAGTAGCGGTATCGGTGGTTAAACACCTTAATCCGTGCGGTTTGGCGGTAACAAGCAATATTGTGGAATCGCTCGAATTGGCCTGGGCCGGCGATCCGATAAGTGCTTTTGGAAGCATTATTTGTTTTACCAGCCGGGTTACCAAAGATGTGGCCGAATGGTTTGCGAATAAGTTTGTTGAAATTGTGATTGCCCCTGAATTTTCAGAAGAAGCGCTTGAGGTTTTTAGTAAAAAGAAAAACTTACGGTTATTAGTAACCCCGGTTAAAAATGAAACTACCGGCGAAAAATTGTACCGTTCAATAAGCGGGGGAATGTTGGTGCAAGACGAAGATGAAGGTTTGGATAACGAATTCGAAAATGTTACCGAGAAAGAATTTGATACTAATAAAATAAGTCTTGCAAAATTTGGTGTTACCGCATGCAAACACTTAAAAAGCAACGCGATTGCCATTGTAACCGAAAAAGAAAATGGCTCATTTTGGTTAACTGGTGCAGGAATGGGGCAACCTAACCGTTTAGATAGTTTACGGCATCTTACCATGCCTAGATTTCAAATGAAGGAAGGATTGGACATTGAAAAATCGATTCTTGTTTCAGACGCATTTTTTCCATTCCGAGATAGTATTGAAGCAGCTAACGAATATGGTGTAAAATATATTATTGAACCGGGTGGAAGCATCCGCGACAAAGAAGTTATTGAAGCTTGCAACGAGTTTGGGATTGCAATGGCTTTTACCAGAAGGAGACATTTTAAACATTAATGTAAAACAGAAACTTTTTTAGTTTAGATAAACAGTTTAATTAAGATGGGGTTATTTTCATTTTTAACACAAGAGATTGCAATTGACCTGGGAACAGCGAACACAATAATTATTCATAACAATAAAATTGTTGTTGATGAACCGTCGATTGTAGCCTTTGATTTGAAATCAGAAAAAATGGTGGCCATTGGCGAAAAAGCCAGGCAAATGCAGGGGAAAACGCATGCAAACTTAAAAACAATCAGGCCGTTAAGAGATGGTGTGATTGCAGATTTTAGTGCTGCGGAACAAATGATCAGGGGAATGATTAAAATGATTAATCCAAAGCCCAGAATGTTTTCTCCCGCGCTGAAAATGGTAATCTGTATTCCTTCGGGAAGTACCGAAGTCGAAATTCGCGCAGTTCGCGATTCGTCGGAACACGCTGGTGGGCGCGAGGTTTATATGCTTTACGAGCCTTTGGCTGCTGCAATTGGTATCGGTCTCAATGTTGAAGCCCCCGAAGGTAACATGGTCGTTGACATTGGAGGTGGTACCACTGAAATTGCCGTTATTTCCTTAGGCGGAATTGTTACAAATAAATCAATTAGGATTGCAGGCGATGATTTAACGGCTGATATTATGGAATATATGCGCCATCAGCACAATATTAAAATTGGTGAAAGAACAGCCGAAGAAATTAAAATCCATGTAGGTTCGGCATTGTCGCAACTGAAGGATCCACCACAGGATTTTATCGTGCAGGGACCTAACCAAATGACAGCTTTGCCAATTGAAGTACCGGTTTCGTATCAGGAAATTGCTCATTGCCTTGAAAAATCGTTATCAAAAATCGAAACAGCAGTCCTTAGTGCTTTGGAACAAACCCCACCGGAATTGTATGCCGACATTGTAACAAAAGGTATTTGGCTTGCTGGTGGTGGTGCACTGCTTAAAGGATTAGACAAAAGGTTAAGTGACAAAATTGGAATACAGTTTCAAATTGCTGAAGATCCGCTGAAATCTGTGGTCCGGGGGGCAGGGACAGCTTTAAAAAATGTAGATAATTTCTCTTTCCTGATAAGGTAATTATCAGGTTTTTTCCATTTAGATATGAGGAGTCTGTTCAGGTTTTTAATTAAAAATTACCCTTTTCTTCTTTTTATTTTTTTAGAAGCTATATCGTTGGTGCTGATTTTTAATTTTAATAATTACCAGAAAGTGAAATACCTGAACTCGGCAAACCAAGTAACTGCCTCAATCTATAATTCTTTTAATTCGGTTGTCAATTATTTTGCCTTGGTAAAAATAAATAGGGAATTGGCACACGAAAATGCAACCCTGAAAACGATCCTTCAAACTGTTCCTCGTATTGAAATTATACCCGATCCTATTTTTTCGGAAGGCGTAGAAACAGATTCGTCATTTCGGTTTATTTCTGCCAGGGTAATAAATAATTCAGTAAATAGAACCTCGAATTACATAACATTAAATAAAGGAAAAAAGCATGGTATCAAGCCTGATCAAGGAATAATTTCAAGGGAAGGAATTGTTGGGGTAATCACCCGGGTTTCTGATTCTTATTCAATTGGTTTGTCGGTATTAAACCAACGTTGGAGCATTTCAACAAAATTAAAGAAAAATGATTTTTTGGGATCTCTTGCATGGGGGGCCAATGAATACAGGTTTGCCAATTTATTGGAAATCCCGTTTCATGTTGAACTTGCTTTTGGTGATACGGTTTTAACAAGTGGTTATTCATCAATATTTCCTGAGGGAATAATGATCGGAACAATTCAATCGTTTTTACAACCGGAAGGGGGAAACTATTACGATATTAAAGTAAAATTGTCAACAAATTTTAAAGCGCTGACTTTTGTAGATGTGATAGATAATTTGAACAAAGCGGAAATAAAAAAACTTGAACATTTGATACAGGATGATCCGAATAATAATTAAATATGCGGTAATGTTTATAAGCCTGGTTTTAATTCAGGTCCTTCTATTAAACCAGGTTCAGTTTAGTGGTTTTGTCAATCCTTATATGTATATTTTATTTATATTGCTCTTACCTTTAAATACACCCAGATTTGCAGTTTTAATGTTGGCATTTTTACTAGGGATTACCATCGATATTTTTTCGAACACTTTGGGGATTCATTCGGCAGCAACTGTTTTTATTGCATTTATCCGACCATTGATTATCCGTATAATTTCCGATCGAGAAGAAGATAGAAGTGATTACCCCGGATTAAAACAAAACAAATTAAGATGGTTTTTGTATTATGCTTTTTTGATGGTTGTTTTTCATCATATCGTGCTTTTTTATCTTGAAATTTTTACCTTTTCCAATTTTTTAGGCACGCTTTTCAGAATATTATTGAGTACATTGTTTTCGGTTTTTGTCATTGTTTTGAGTCAATTTATAATATTTAGGGAGTAATTTTTTTAATGTGAATACTTATTCAAAACGGAAATATGTAATTATTGGAATTTTTGCAACAATTGGCCTTGTGTTTATAATTAAATTATTCGGGCTACAATTGCTCGATCCTAGTTTTAAACAGTTTGCCACAAATAATGTTTTGCGCGAAGTTGTGCAATATCCGGCGCGCGGCCTGGTTTACGACCGTAACAACAAATTACTCGTTTTTAATAAAGCTGCATACGATTTAATGATTATCCCGCGGGAAGTGCTTGACTTTGATACAACCTATCTTTGCCGATTGCTTGAAATTTCAAAAGAAGAATTAGAAACAGGAATTAAGTCGGCAAAGGAATACTCGAGATATAAACCATCAATATTGGTAAAACAAATCTCCCCCGAAAGTTATGCAACCCTTCAGGAGCAGTTGTATAAATTTAAGGGGTTTCACACGCAATCCAGAACACTCCGCGAATACTCAAATAAAGCTGCCGCACATGTTTTGGGCTATGTTGGAGAGGTTGGCGTAAATGAAATTAAAAACGACGAATATTATAAAATTGGAGATTATATTGGGATTAGCGGAATTGATAAAGCTTACGAAACACAACTTCGGGGAAATAAAGGGGTAAAAAAATATTTTGTTGACGTACATAACCGGATCCAAGGAAGTTACAAAAATGGCTTGGACGATATTCCGGCTAAAACAGGTAAAAATGTAACTTCGACAATCGACATTGAATTACAACAATATGCCGAAAAATTGTTTCAAAATAAAAAAGGAAGTGTTGTTGCAATAGAACCTTCAACTGGAGAAATCCTGGCAATGGTCAGCGCCCCGTCTTACGATCCGGGGTTAATGGTTAGGCGGGTAAGGGGAAGCAATTATTCAAAGCTATTGTCCGACACATTAAAACCGCTTTTTAACCGATCGCTTTTGGCGGAATATCCACCGGGGTCAACCTACAAAGTTTTAAATATATTAATTGGGCTGCAAGAACAGGTTATTTCAATAAATACCCATTTTTCGTGTGCCGGCCCCGAATCTGTCCCGATACGGTGCACTCATTATCATGGTTCGCCTGTAGAAGTTATTGGTGCAATCAGGGAATCGTGCAACCCTTTTTTGTGGAATACATTTCGATCTATTTTACGTAAATATGAATCTATTGCAGATGGTTATAATGTTTGGCGCGAGTATGCACTGAGTTTTGGTGTTGGGCAAAAATTAGGATCCGATTTTACAAATGAAAATAAGGGGAGTTTACCTCTTGAATCATATTATAACCGTATTTATGGTGGGGGGCATTGGAATGCCTTAACTGTACGCTCGTTGGCCATTGGGCAAGGCGAATTGGGTGTAACTCCATTGCAAATGGCAAATTATTGTGCAATAATTGCCAATCGTGGGTATTATTATATTCCGCATATTGTTAAAGAGATTGAAAATGAACAAATTGATCAAAGTTTTAAAACTAAAAACTATGGAAAAATATCTGCCGAGTATTACGAGCCAGTAATCAGGGGAATGGAGATGGCTTTAGATCCAGGCGGTTCTGCTGAAATGTCTCGTATTCCGGATATTGCTATGTGCGGGAAAACCGGTACTGCTCAAAATCCACAAGGTTCAGCACATTCCATATTTATGGCTTTTGCCCCAAAAGAAAATCCAAGGATAGCACTCTCGGTTTATGTTGAAAATGGGGTTTGGGGATCACGTTATGCCGCTCCCATCGCAAGTTTAATTGTAGAAAAATATTTAACCGATACCATTTCACCTAACAGGAAGTGGCTCGAAAATGTTATGATTAAAGCAAATTTATTAAATTCGTTTCAACCTGAATAAAATGCCAAGACGAAATAATGTGTGGGTAAATATCGATTGGCTTACGGTTTCTCTCTACCTAATGTTGGTGTTTTTGGGTTGGATAAATATTTATGCCTCGGTTTATAGCGAAGAGCATCAAAGCATTTTTGATTTGTCGCAACGTTATGGCAAACAAATAATTTGGATTTCGGCTGCATTAATAATTGGTTTTGTAATCCTTTTAATCGAAACTAATTTTTATGTTTTCTTTTCATACATCATATTTGGGATTCTTGTATTTTTATTGATACTGGTTTTGTTTGTTGGGACAGAAATTAATGGCGCTAAATCGTGGTTTATTTTGGGCGATTTTGGTATTCAACCTTCTGAGTTTGCTAAGTTTGCTACCGGTTTGGCTTTGGCCAGGTACATGAGTTCTTTCGGGTTTAAAATACAGCGTTTCAAATCGTTGATTACAATTGTTGTAATCGTGTTTTTACCAACTATTTTAATTTTACTACAAAACGACACAGGTTCAGCATTAGTCTATTTTTCTTTTATCCTGGTTCTATACCGTGAAGGACTTTCCGGGGTGGTTTTGTTTTTTGCTTTGTTGGTAACATTGCTATTTGTTTTTGCACTGTTGTTCTCTAACTTTATTATGATGGTTGTATTGTTATTAGCCGCAATATTTGCATTCCTAATCCTTAATCCGAGAATAAAACAATTCGTTATCATTTTAAGTATATTTATAGTAAGCATTGCATTATTTTATGTATTAAACTTAATATTAAAAACAAATTATAAAATAGCTGAAGTATTAGTTGTAAGTTCTATTATTGGAGGTGCCGTAGTTTTGGGTTACAGTATTCGGAAAAAATTTAAAAACTACATTATTGTTGCGTTGGTTTTTTTAGGTTCAGTTTTATTTAGCATTTCTGTTGATTATGCTTTTAATAACATGCTAGCACCGCATCATCAGGCGAGGATAAATGAACTTTTGGGTATTCAGTCCGATCTGCTGGGTGCGGGATATAATGTAAATCAAAGTAAAATTGCCATAGGTTCCGGTGGATTGTGGGGCAAAGGATATTTACAAGGAACTCAAACTAAATTTAATTTTGTGCCAGAGCAAAGTACAGATTTTATTTTTTGCACAGTGGGCGAGGAATGGGGTTTTGCGGGGACTTTTACCGTGGTTGTTTTATTCCTCTTTTTATTAATCAGGCTGGTTTTTCTCTCCGAAAGACAACGGTCAGGATTTTCAAGGATTTATGGTTATACAGTTGCTGTAATCCTTTTTTTTCATTTTATGGTTAATATTGGCATGACCATTGGCCTTATGCCCGTAATTGGGATCCCATTACCCTTTTTTAGTTACGGAGGTTCGTCACTTTGGTCGTTTACAATTCTCTTGTTCGTTTTTATCCGGCTCGATGCCAGTAGGTTGGAGAATCTGGCAAACTGATTATAATTGCTGACATACATCATGTTTTAGCACTTTCTAAATTACCCTCTTTTTTATACATTTGTGTGGCATTAGAAAAATCAAGGAATTTCTAATAGTTATACCAATTGTTCTTCAAAATGCCGCATAGCAAATTTTGAAGTTACAATAGTCAACGCCGATAATACAATAATGAAGCAGACGGAACAAAGTGAAAATTTGCGACATTTTGTTGTCAAATCGGTATTATTTAATGTTTGTAACAAAGGCATATATTAAAATGCTGGAAAACAGTTCATATAATTTTTTTTGATAATGAAATATAAACCATATTCTTTATATAATTTTAGGAAAATACCTCAAATAGAAAATCTTACCGAAGAACAAAAATTTAATATTGAAGTAGTAGGTACCGTACTTCCCTTTAAGACTAATAATTATGTTATTGATGAATTAATTGACTGGGATAATTTTGAAGAGGATCCACTTTTTATTCTGAATTTTCCTCAAAAGGAAATGATCGATAATGACAGTTTTAATAAAATAGCGGCGCTTTTAAAAAATAAAGCTTCAAAGCAAATTGTCCAGCAGGAAGTCAATAAAATTAGATTAAAATTAAACCCAAACCCAGCGGGACAAGAAAGCAATGTGCCGGTTTTTGAGGGTAAAAAGTTAAATGGGATTCAGCATAAATATAAAGAGATAATGCTGTTTTTTCCGACTCAGGGACAAACATGCCATGCTTATTGTACTTTTTGTTTCAGGTGGCCTCAATTTGCACTCAGCGAATTTAAATTTGCTATGAAAGAGGCAGATTCTATGGTAAGTTATTTAAAAGCAAACCCTAAAATAACCGATGTGCTTTTTACTGGCGGAGACCCGGCAGTGATGAAAACCCGTTTTTTCAAAGAGTATATTAATGCACTTCTTGATGCTGATATTCCCCATTTGAAAAATATTCGGATTGGTACAAAATCATTAACTTTTTGGCCATACCGTTATACTACCGACGACGATGCCGACGAATTGCTCGAATTATTTGAAAAGGTAAAAAGAAAAGGGATAAATATTGCTTTGATGGTGCATATTAATCATCCGCGTGAATTAAAAACAAAAGTGGTAAAAAGGGCAGTAAAACGGTTGATCTCTGTTGGTGTACAGGTTCGTTCACAATCTCCTTTGCTCCGAAAGATTAATGATAATGCTGATATTTGGGCAAAAAACTGGAAAGAACAGGTTAAAATGGGAATAATTCCATATTACATGTTTATTGCCCGCGATACCGGTGCCCAGGATTATTTTGCTGTTACTTTATACCGTTCGTGGCAAATATTCCGAAATGCATACAACCAAATCAGCGGTATTTGCAGAACCGTTAGGGGGCCAAGTATGTCGTGCGATCCGGGGAAAGTGCAAGTAGTTGGTGTTTCAGAAATAAAAGGTGAAAAAGTTTTTGTATTGAATTTTTTACAGGGAAGAGATTCAAGCTGGGTTGGGAAACCGTTTTTTGCAAAATTCGATCCCGAAGCGGTTTGGTTCGACGATTTGGAACCTGCTTTTGGCGATTCAAAATTTTTCTTTGAAGATGCGTATTTCGAAATGCACGCTTAATATTGTGAACCGGTTATTACATTTGGTCTATTAATCTCGATTTCAAATCCCCCCTCCACAAATTCAATTAATTCAAGCATGAAAACAGAGAAATTTTCGTGCAAAAATTCAAAATTCAATTTCAATATTTCAATGGCTATTTGCGATTTTTCGGGTAATGAAGTGTAACGGCTCATTATCTCTAACGACTGCTGAATACCATCAATATTTGCATAAGATTCCAACCTGCGGTTTTGAATAAGAAATGGTAAAAATCTTTGGACCTTGACCGGCAAATGAAAGAAATGTGAAAGTAAAACTGCATGTGTTTTTTTTGCAAAATCACGTAGTGTACGCTTAGAATATATGTCCCAGTTCCGTGCTAAAAAATGGTCATAAAAAAAGTCAATAATAATTCCTGAGTACAGGCCATATTCATCATTCAGCAATTTTTTTGCTTCCCTGAATTTTGGGTGGTTATCGGTAAACGAATCAATCTGGCGGTGCATTAAAATTCCTTTTTGAATCTTAAGAGGATATTTTGTATAGCTTTTCCCTTTTACATAGTCGCCAATAAAATTTCCTACTATTGTTTCTTTGTCATTGCCCGATAAATATAAATGTGCTAAATAATTCATTAAAAGATTTTACAAATGAACGACAAAAATGCAAAAATGTTTTTTAACAAGGCAACATGTGGCACCGAATGAGTTTTATCCTGTTTTTTCAAATTTTTAAACGTTAATTTTTGATTTTTAAAATGATAACGATATGCTACAAAAAAATGTAATTATTATTGGTGCTGCCGGACGCGATTTTCACAACTTTAACACCTATTTCAAAAATAACCCCAATTATAAAGTTGTAGCTTTTACAGCATCACAAATTCCTGATATCGATGGTCGAAAATATCCACCCGAACTGGCTGGTAAGCTTTACCCGGAAGGGATCCCGATTTTCTTGCAAGAAGAATTATCCAGGCTGATAAAAGAACTACGAGTTGATACTTGTGTATTTTCTTATAGCGATATTCCAAACCAGTTAGTAATGCAAATGGGTGCAATTGTAAATTCTGCAGGTGCCGAATTTATGTTGCTCGGTCCAAAACAAACCATGCTAACTTCAACAAAACCGGTAATTTCGGTTTGTGCAACCCGGACTGGTGCAGGGAAAAGCCAAACAAGCCGGAAAATTGTTCAGGCGTTAATGGGAAAAGGGTTTAAAGTAATTGCAGTTCGTCACCCAATGCCCTATGGAAATCTGGTTAAACAAAAAGTACAGCGTTTTGCTAAAATTGAAGACCTTAAAAAACACAATTGTACTATTGAAGAAATGGAAGAATACGAACCTCACATTGCCCGTGGAAATGTTATTTATGCTGGTGTAGATTACGAGGCTATTTTACGAGCTGCCGAAAATGACCCTGAAGGTTGCGATGTAATTTTATGGGATGGCGGAAATAACGATTTTTCATTTTATAAACCCGATTTGGCAATTGCTGTTGCAGATCCTCACAGAGTTGGATCTGAATTAACATATTATCCCAGCGAGGTGGTTTTACGAATGTCGGATGTTGTAATCATCAACAAAATTGATACTTCTTCGCCAGAAAATGTTCAGCAATTAAGAAATAATATTGCCTTGATAAATCCAAATGCAACAATAATAGATAGTGCAAGCCCAATTAGTGTCGAAAATGTGGAAGTAATAAAAGGGAAACGTGTTTTATGTGTTGAAGATGGCCCAACTCTTACACACGGCGAGATGAAAATAGGGGCTGCGGTGGTTGCAGCGCAAAAATATGGTGCCGCCGAAATTGTTGATCCCAGGCCCTTTACCGTTGGCAAGTTAAGCCAGACTTTTGAGAAATACCCCAACGTTGGCAAATTACTTCCTGCAATGGGTTATAGCAAAGAACAGGTAAAAGATCTGGAACAAACCATACAAAACACCGATTCCGACGCTGTGATTATCGGTACTCCCATTGATTTAAACCGAATCGTAAAAATTGATAAACCAAACACGAGGGTTTTTTATGATTTGGAAGAGATTGGTTCTCCAAAATTAGATGACATTTTAAATGAATTTATAGAAAAACACTTCTAACTATTTGAATTGTAGGGTATAAAGTAAATTTCCGATAAATTTAAGGTGCATTTTTTATTTCCATTGAGTTGAAAATTTGATATATTTTCTATTATTTTTACCCCTGAAAAATTTTATTTTATGGGAAATAAAATAGTAGCATTTGGAGAAGTTGTCTGGGATATTTTACCTAACGGGAAAGTGTTGGGTGGAACCCCTTCAAATATGGTTTTCCGGTGCAATTCGTTTGGTGATGAAGGATTTTTGCTCTCACGGATTGGTGATGATGAATTGGGGCAGGCGGCTTTGCAAAGATTAAAAGAATTGGGTATTTCTGACGAAAATGTACAAATCGATTGTGAATTTTCAACAGGTACTGTAGAAGTAACTTTCGACGAAAATGATGAACCCCTTTTTAATGTCAAAGTCGATGTAGCTTTCGACCACATTGAATTTTCGGCCGAAGCACTTAAATTAGTAAGAAATGCTGATTGTTTGTTTTTTGGTTTACTTGCACAGCGTTATGGAATTTCAAAAAATACAATTCGTGAATTGATAAAAGAATCGCCCAATTCAATTAATTTTTTTGATTTAAAACTGGTTGAGCATTTTTTTAACACAGAAATTGTGGAAAGGCTTCTTTTAAATTCAAATATCGTTCGGTTAAAAGAGAAAGAAATTCCATTTATTTCGAAAGAATTGGATTTAAATGGAAATAATTTGGAGAATTTCGGCCTGCAATTTTGTCAAAAATTCAACCTTAATTTAGTGTTGGTAACCCGGGGACAAAATGGGGTTTTTGCCTTCGAAAAAAACAAAGGCCCTTTTTGGGATTCAGGTTACCAGGTCAGGAAGAAAGATAATATTGGTTCGGGAATGGCTTTTTCTGCCGGTTTTCTGAATTACTTCTTAAAAGGTAAATCAATACAAGAAGCTTTGAATTTCGGAAATGCTGCCGGAGCGTTAAATGCCGTTAAAAGAGGTGGAACCGCTTTTTTTAATAAAAATGATGTTCTGCATTTTATGCAAAATACTTCAAAAGTAGCTTCTTCCTCTTAGTTTTTTTATTGAATTAAACAATATTGTTAAACATCAGGCAAATAGTAACCTAATCAGTTATTTTCATGTTTAAGTTGAAAAAGGAACATCATGAAAATAACGGCAAAAGAAATTACTAAGGAACTCCTTGACCGGTTGTGGAACCGGTATTTAAAAAGAGTTTCATACGCAAATAAATATGTTGAACTTGTGACCCAAAAAGGTGGAAGAATTGTTAACGACCACATTGCGCTGCGTACTTTAAACACACATACGGGAGAACAACCCGAAGGGATAAGGGCGATTAAACATATATTAAACTGCCTGGAATATTCCCCAGTGGCTAAATATAAATTCCCGAAAAAGAGATTAAATGCCACTCATTTTGAACACCCCGATGAATCATTCCCCAAAATTTTTGTTAGCCAACTCGAGGTAAATCAATTGCCAAATTGGGCCCAGGATGTGATTAACAAAACTGTAAATGATACACAGTATTTATTATCCGATTCAGCAATCGAGTTACTTATGTTATTAAAAGAAGAAGAAAGCCTGACGGAGGAAGCTGCAGGGCTTTTGGTTACCGAGTTGGTTCAGTATTTCAAAAGGCCGTGGAAAGTACCTTTTAAGGAAGATGTTTTAAAATTGAACGATGTATCGCAATATGCAGCCTGGGTCTTGCTTCATGGGAATTCGATAAATCATTTTACAGCTTTTATTAATTTTCAGGAAGTTGAGGAATGGCCGGATCTAAAAACTACTTGCAAAGGTTTGGAAGCGGCGGGAGTACCGATGAAAGAAAATATTGAAGGCGAAAAAGGGAGTAAACTACGCCAGTCGGCCACACAAGCAGTTAAAGAAGAAGTTGAAGTGAGGGTGGATGATGGAATTGAAAAAATAAACTGGACTTACGCTTATTACGAATTAGCACAACGTGATTTTGTGGAAGAGAACGGCCAGGTTAAACTTTTTACTGGTTTCCTGGGCGAGCAGGCAGCTCACTTGTTCGATATGACTACAACACGCGAAAATTAATACACCTCAGGAACAAAAGTCATCTCGTCTAATGGTGGCCGGACATAACCCTTGTTATCTTTCCTCGGAGGCAGTTCAATTGGTTCGGGCGTTAAATCTTTGTAAGGAATTAACGATAGCAAATGTTGAATACAGTTTAGCCGGGCACGTTTTTTATTGTCCGAATCAACCATAAACCATGGGCTGATTTTGGTATCGGTGTAAGCAAACATTTCATCTTTTGCCTTCGAATATTCCACATACATTTCCCTCGATTTTACGTCCATTGGGCTTAGTTTCCAACGTTTTGTCGGGTCTTCAATCCTGTCCTTGAACCGTTTTTCCTGTACATCCTCACTCACCGAAAACCAGTATTTAATTAAGATAATCCCAGAGCGAATAAGCATTCTTTCGAAATTTGGGCACGAGCGTAAAAACTCCCAATATTCATCGTTTGAGCAAAAACCCATTACTTTTTCAACACCGGCCCGGTTGTACCAACTTCTGTCGAACAATACCATTTCTCCGGCTGCCGGCAAGTGGGGAACATAACGCTGAAAATACCATTGCGTTTTTTCTCTCTCGGTGGGTGTGCCTAATGCAACAACCCTGCATATTCTGGGGTTTAGTGTTTGAATAATTCGTTTAATAGTACCACCTTTTCCTGCAGCATCGCGCCCTTCGAAAATCACAACTACTTTTAATCCTTTGTGTTTTATCCACCTTTGAAGACCTACCAAATCAATTTGGAGTTTATTCAATTCTTGTTCGTAATATTTTTCCGAAATTTTTTTATTGCCCGATGGTTGGATTTCTGAATTTTTCATAATCGAATGGTTAAGTTAATAACGCGGGTTTTTTAAGTACCTGATAAAATTAATAAAATTCAATTACAAAAATCTTAAATGAAAGTATTAAACCAAAAGATATGCTCCAAATGAAGTGTTTTTAGTTGATTCGCTGAGTGCAAAAAAACCCGATTTTATTTGGTTACCAGAAATTAACAAGGGGTATTTCTTTTCCATTTCACTTTTAAACTGAAAAAATGACAAGCCTGGTTGGTAAAAAATCTTAAACATTCCCTTTTCCCGGGGAAGTATTAATTTTTCCAAATTAAGCGAAAGTAGGCCCATACTTTGCCTGACATTTATTTCGAGGCAGGGATTTATTTTTAATTCACTGTTTTCATCCAAGAAGATAAGTGTATCGATCCCAAAATTTCCCTCATAATATTTTGCCAAATCGCTTGCTTCAATGGTTTTAATCAAAGGTTGAATAATTTTGCCCGGAATAAATTTTGCAAAAGAAATTATCTCCTTGTTTAAATTATCAGGTAATCCGTTCAGGTAATTTCCCTGGTATTGTCCTTTTTTGTTAGTTGAAAAATTGCTGGTTCCTAAATAAGATATTTTTCCATTTTTTAGTTCAAATAGAAATCCCAAATCGAGTACTTTGTTTAAAAAGGGTTCTACAATTACGTATCCCTGTTCATTTACAAAACCCAATAATTTTTCCCAAACTTTCTGATGGATCGGACTTTTTGTAATTGCCTGCAAACCACGACCGGAACTGCTCCAGGGAGCTTTTACCATTAGTTTTCCCCACCGGTTTAACAGTATTTCAATTTCTTCCCGCGAAGTACATATTTGAGTTAATAATTTGTCGGAAAGAAAACGTTCGGTTGGATATTCAGAAGTTATGATTTTTTGTATGCTTCGTGCAAATCCTTTTGAAAATAAGTTTTTGTGTTCAGGTTTCCAGTTTGAAACAGGTGAGTCCAAAAAATTCCTTGAGCAGTTTGATTTTAGTGGTGAAAACAATTTATGGACAACCGGACTCCAACCCCAAGGGATTAATTTGTTTAGCGGAAGGCTTAAAAATTTATTGTCAACAAAGGCATTCTTTTGCGTAATAAAATTTGGAACAGTAATTCCAAGTTTTCGTAGCGAATGTAAATATTCGTCAGAAGGATTATTTTTTAATAATAAATAATCCTCAACTTTGGCAAAAAAAAGTGGGAGTGTTTCCAGATCATCTTCCATTTTTTGAAGTAACTGGTTGGGTTGCCACGACGGGTTTCCGTTGGCAACAGCATATTCGCAAGTTGGGTTAAAATGGTATAAATCTGGTTTTTTCAATTAAAAATTTATTTACTAACGCCTTTTTGCGATGTCGGGAGTGACTTTTTAAAAACCCCGGCTTGTGCCAAAGTCATAATCAAAACACCAAAAACAGTTATTATTCCACCAACTAATTGGTGCGGCAAAGGGAAACTTTTAAAAACAAAAAAAGCTCCTATCAAAACAAATATCCCTTTTAAACTTTGTACAATCGACGAGCGTGAAGCTTCGATATACCGGAAAGAATAGTAAACCGTTAAAATAGCAAGAAACGGTCCAAGCACAGCTCCAACAGCAATGTTTTTTAAAGCAGAAACCGGAATAATTATTGACTGTTTGTAAACGAAAAACATAATTACAGAAAATACCAGAAGCCAGGTTGACCGATTTAAATTCAATAATTCGGGGCTCAATTTTTTAACATGGACTTTAACAACCAAAGATGCTGCTGTTGCAAATATTGCATTAATAAATACGACACCTGTTCCTTTTATAAAAAAGGTTTTTAACGAAGTGCCACCCGTGTAACTTATAACAAATGCTCCGGTTAAGGCCAGAATAACCCCAATTATTTCAATCCAGCCAAACTTCTCTTTCAAAATAAAAACACCCCCCATCGTAACCATCACCGGATACATATTCCCTAAAAACGAAGTCACAGCAGGATCTTCAATAATATTAATTGATATAAAGAATGATGATGTTGTAAGAATTTCCAATAAACCTAAGGAGATTAAAATCCGAACTTGTTTTTTTGAAAGGACTTTTAACTGTTTTAGTTTTTTGCTGCTCCATGCATAAACAAAACTTAAAACAGTTCCAATAGCAAACCAATACAATCCAAATTGTGCCAAATGAACTTCGTTTAATGCAGCCTTGCTAAAAATATAAACATTTGAAAATGCCAGTGTTGCTACAATTGCAAAAAAGTATCCTTTGAAAGTATTTGATTTCATTTTGTCTCAATATTAATGAACGGCTAAAGTACGAAAAAGGGTTTTGTTATTTTGATTGTCAATTCAGAACATTTATATTTGATTCTCAGTTTAATAATCTAAATATGACAAAGATCCAATCAAGAATTACAATAACTCTAATCCTTATTTCTTTTGCCTTAATTTGTTTTAGTTTTATTTCGAAACTGCAACATTGGCCAAAATCTGTTTTTTATGTTTCTTTTTTTGGAGGAATTCTGGTGGCCATAATTTTAATTGTTCTTCTGTTAAAAAAATAGTTAAATGAAGTGAATTTGAATCGCAAACTATTTTCTATCTCTCGTTGCCTTTAGGGGGAAGATTTGGTGTAGCATTAAGTATGTGTTTTCAATTCAGGCATGATTGAACAGGAACTCAAACTTCCTGATTTAACCTTTCTGTTACTTTATTGGAAACGGGTGGCAGTTGCAGGTAGATGTTTTATTATTTTAGCTGACCATGGCTTTGTTTCTGTTGCTTAAGGTTAACTGATTGCGTTTTGTTTTTTATTTATTGTCCTTGCCAGTTCAACCTTTTATCAGCACCAGTTGCAATTTCCGACAAAATAATGTCAAATTTTTCGTACACTTCCCAATAGTCTGATTCCAGAATGGCCGAAAGCTTCAAAATAATCATTTCTTCCAAATCATCAATTCTTTTACCTTTCCAAATATTGTCCGATAAACTAACCAATAAATCTTCAATTTCCCGATTTTCAACTTTCCAATCTCCATGAGTTTGTGCAAATCTTGATTTTTCTTTTTTATATCCTTGATTTATCAGGATTTCCATTCCGGCTAATTCATGCTTTTTCCCAGCCGCGAATAGTTCATTAGTAATTTTAATTTTGCCAATGTCGTGTGTTGCTGCACCAAATAAAATAAGCTCATTTTTTAAGTTAATCACCGGCCATTCATCTTTTAATCGTGCCAGGAGATTAAATGCTGTTGCGTGCACAATTGTTAAATGTCTCTTGAGAATTAGGGGTGAGTTTAAAGTTTCTAGCAACTCAATTATTTCTATTGGAAGATCTATAATTCTCATAATTTTTTTATTGAGAAAAAGTCATTAATGTGCTACTTTGTTTTTCTCTGTTTTGCGATTAAAAATAGCAATTTGTTGCAGTCAAATAATAGTTAACCCGATATATTTTTTCACTTTTGGTTTGGGTGGAGAGTAAAATGAATATGATTCAATTATCGGATTTTAAAATTCAATTATAGAATAATACCAAATACGTTTTATATAATTCATGGCACAAAACACAAATTGTGGATTGGCAATTCTGTTTTAAACTTTATAAAACTACCCAATCTTATTAAATTTCCAATCTAAAATCTATAAGTTTTAGATTGGAAGTTTAAGGATAACTTACTTTAAAAGGTGTAAAAAAAGAATAAAAGTGTAGTGAGAAACAGATTGAAAATTTTATCAGAATCAACTGTTTGAATAATTCATTGTTAACTTAATTAATACTAATTTTGATGTTGAGAATTTAAAATTTATAAAAGATGAAACCGATAAATATTTATTCAAGGCTTTTATTAATAGCAATTATTATCTCGCTTTTGCCTTCGTGTGCTATTAACCCAGTTACCGGTAAAAAACAGCTGATGTTAATGTCAGAGACTCAGGAAATTGCCCTTGGAGCTCAATATGATCCTTCGGTGACAGGGACTTTTGGAGTTTATCAGAATGAAAATTTGTTAGCATTTATTCAGGAGAAAGGTGTTGAGATGGGGAAATTATCTCACAGGCCAAACCTGGAGTATCATTTTAAAATTTTAGATTCGCCGGTGATAAATGCGTTTGCAGTCCCGGGCGGGTACATTTATTTAACCCGTGGAATCCTGGCTCAGTTTAATAATGAAGCTGAATTAATTGGGGTACTTGGGCACGAAATGGGGCATATTACAGCGCGCCATACAGCAAGTCAACAAAGCAAACAGCAATTGGGGCAACTACTTTTAGTTGGTGGGATGATTGCTTCTGAAGAATTTCGCCAGTTTGCCGATTATGCCCTGCAAGGCATGGAACTGCTTTTCCTGAAATTCAGCCGCGACAACGAACGCGAAGCTGATCGCCTCGGTGTCGAATATTCCTCAAAAATACGTTACGATGCACACAAAATGGCTGATTTTTTTAATGTATTAAATAAAATGCAATTGGCCAGCGATCATGGCGGGGTACCAACTTTTATGTCAACTCACCCGGATCCGGGCGACCGTTATAATTCGGTAAACCAAAAATCCGATGAATGGCAGGACAGTTTAAATTATGCAAGCTGGGCAGTTAACAGCGACAACTATTTACGGATGATTGATGGTTTGGTTTATGGAGAAGATCCACGGCAGGGATACGTTGAGTCGAATATGTTTTACCACCCTGAGATGAAATTTAAATATCCGGTTCCTCCTGGATGGAAATTGCAGAACTCACCGATTCAGGTACAAATGGCACCCGAAGATGGAAAGGCTATGATGATTTTTACCCTTGCCAGGCAGAAAACTTTAGATGAGGCGGTGCAACAAACACTGAGTGAACTGGGACTTTCAATAATTGAAAGCAAAAAAGCGGTGGTTAATGGTATGCCAGCTATTTGGGCAGTCTCTCAGCTGGTTTCACAAAATCAACAAACCGGTCAGGAACAAACAATAAAAGTAATGTCGTATTTTATCGATTATAACGGCGTCATTTATTTGTTTCACGGGGTTGCCGCAGATGCTGATTTTAATTCATACTACCGCGTATTTGAATCGACAATGGTAAATTTTAACCGCCTTACTGAAGTTTCTAAAATAAATGTGAGGCCAAAACGTATTAAAGTACAATCGGTCCGTCGCTCGGGAACGCTTGCCGACGCTTTTAAATATTATAGAGTTCCGCAAGATCAATTTAATGAATTGGCCCTTTTAAATAACCTTGAACTTTCTGATCAGGTTTCATCGGGGAAACTGATAAAAATTATTGGCGATTAAATGGTTTACAGAAACCAAAATTTTATGCGGAAATTGCGAAATATCGAATTGGATCGTTTAACTATTGAGGAATATAAAAACTCGGCAAAAACACCATTGGTTGTAATTCTCGACAATATTCGTAGTTGCAATAATACCGGAGCGGTTTTTCGCACTTCCGATGCTTTTTTAATCGAGAAAATTTATCTCTGTGGAATAACTGCCACACCGCCAAACAAAGATATTCATAAAACAGCTTTGGATTCTGAAAAATCGGTTGACTGGGAATATTTCGAAAAAACAGAGGATGCAGTAACCAGTCTTCAAAATGGGGGTTACAAGGTTTATGCTATCGAACAAGTGGAAAACAGTATTTCGCTGCCTGGATTTTTGCCCAAACCCGGAGAAAAACTGGCTGTTGTTTTTGGAAACGAAGTTAAAGGTGTACAACAAACGGTTGTTGATTTGTGCGATGCCAGTATCGAAATACCGCAGTTCGGTACAAAACACTCGTTTAATATTTCGGTGACTGCCGGCATTGTTTTGTGGGATATTTTTCAGAAAATAAATCAGTGATTAATTTTTATCCTTCAGCACTATCTGCTCAACCATTCCACTTTTAATCGATACATACAATGTAAGTTCAATAGTATCCCCTTCAACAAAATTAAAAGATTCATTATAAGCTTCAGAACCAAGATTAGTCGCTTTTATTGTATGATTCCCCGAAGGCGCATCCCAGATTTTGCTCTCCTCACTATTAATATCACCGATGAATTGGTTATCAAAAAAAATATTCACACTACTACTGATATCATTATTTATTTTCAACACTGAATCGCCCGAAATTTGAATCAGTTTAAGATCATCCCCATTGCACGCAAAAAAAATCAAAAACATAAATAAGTGTAATTTTTTCATAATTTTTTAGAAATAATTTGTGGTGTGTTTTAAATCGTTTTAATTTATTTCAGCAATTAGCTGACTTTATATCAGTACATCAAACAACTTAATTATAGGTTTTAATAGAGGAATAAGTTCGTAGATAATAAAATTAGGCGAAAATAAATTAGAAATCAATTAATTACTGATTTTCTTTCAATTTGATGTTATTCAATAACTTTTCAATAATATCAATTTATTTTTATTTTTTTCGATTAATTTTAGCGGTGCAATACAATCAAATTAATATAAAAGTTAACCACGAAATAATGCCCGAAGAATTTCTGCAATATGTTTGGGAAAATAAACTGTTTTTTGCTGAAAATTTAAAAACCAGCAATGGCGAAAACTTGAAATCGTTGATGTAGGTA
>Ga0233437_1001734_pt1 | contig 37711 bp, 33 predicted proteins | sample SI_122_August201_FD_182714 | JGI IMG/M metagenome (GOLD analysis project Ga0233437, IMG submission 182714) | Seawater microbial communities from Saanich Inlet, British Columbia, Canada - SI_122_August2016_200_MG | ecosystem: Environmental > Aquatic > Marine > Inlet | place: Canada: British... | reverse complement strand
CACATGGGTGGTTCCAGGCCATGCCACGAGGCCTGTTGTGAAAACATTATTTTTGTAGCTTGAGGCAGGTTCCTGGATGCAGTTTGTAGTAAACAAAATGGTACCTGGAAAATCGGGCAGTTCTTTCTGTTGATTTTGCCAGGCGGTGCCAAAGTGACCGATTAAATGGGCGTATCTTTTCAACTCAGGATAAGCATGGCAGGGCAACATCTCGCCGTGTGTATATATGTTAACGCCTTTTCCTACCGTTTGTTTAAGCAGATCTTCCAAATCTTTAAGATCATGGCCGGTAACCAGTATCGCCTTCCCGGCTTTATGTCCCAGAGCAACCTGGGAGGGTTGCTGATGGCCAAAGTGACCGGTGTTTCCAGCATCCAATAATTCCATGGCCCGCAAATTTGTCTTGCCGGTATCGAGTGCAAGTCCCACCCAATCCTGCAAAGTGAGGCTTTTATCCGTCAATTTGGACAACTTTTCCTGCAAAGAAGAAAATATTTCATCATCTTCCTGGCCAAGGATTGCAGCATGGTCAGCATAAGCAGCAGCGCCACGGATGGCATATAATGTTGTTTCCTGCAAGCTCTTTACATCCGGGTCCCTGTCCCAATCTATCGGAAGACGAACTTCTTCTCCCTGTTTCACCAGACCGGCAATGTCATTTGAGGGCTCAAAAGTGGTAGCGGGATCATCAAAAAGGACGTTGCCTCCCACACTGGCTATCTTCTCTTTAAGGACTTTCCGCTTTTCCACGGCCTCTCTAATAAGCCTTTCCAAACGGGCTGGATCAAAGTTTACATTGGTGAGGGTTGAAAAAATCGCCTTCATTGAAAATCGGTTAATATCAGCATCGTTTAATCCTACCGAGCGACCGGAAACGGTTAAATGACTCAGTCCGCGGACGGCATACGTCAATAGATCCTGGAGTGCCGCAACATCGCTTTTTTTGCCGCATACGCCAACTTTAGTGCATCCACCCTTGGCCGTTTGTTCACATTGATTGCAAAACATGGCTATTCTCCTCTCTGTTGTTTATGTGGATGGTGGGCTTTACTTGTCCTGAACGCTCTAAACCCATTTCACACATGGTACCCTCATTACTGGGCTCCGTCGCTATACCCCCGCTTGAACTCTTTTTTGAGTATTGCATTATTGCGGTACTGGTCGTATGCTATCTGGGTTTCAGATCTCACTTCGACGCTGCTCATATTCCCGTCTTTAAAAGACCGGGCCAACCTTTTGCCTGCCTGATAGGCCTTATCCATATCCTTCTTGCTGGCCTTGGTGCGGATAATGTCACTGCTGTTCTGGGGCCAGGTGCCGCTTTTAATCTGGCGCTTTTTTTCAATGTTCAGGGCCTTGAGCCGGTTGAGGACTTCTTTCAGTCTGGCCTCAACTTGTTGTTTCTGACCCACCTTTCCGGCAAAATCGCCCAATTTATTCATGTTGTCCTGCCGTTTACGAAGATTTCTGGCGTCTTTTGTCAACTGTTTCATCTCGGGTTCGATCTGACTTCGGCCCATTGAGGAGGGATTCACCTTGCTGACCTCGGGAAGGGTTCCTCCCCATTTGGGGTTGGGAATTTTGCCCCTTTTGGGGTCCAGGGGTTCATCCTCGGATGTGCCAGGCACAAATCCGTCCCAGTTTTTTTTGATATATTTGCGCTGGAATATTTCATCATCCAGCTGTTTTTTTCGCTTGTTCAGACGCCACTGGTTTTCTTTCACGGCCCTCAGGCGTTTTCCATCACTGCTCCATTTTTTTCCTTCGGACTGCTCGATCGCATCCAGCTGTTTGAGTTTATACTGGATTTCCCGGTACTCATTGTATATCTCTTTATTGGACGCTGAAAAGACATTTCGCCGGTCCACATCATCAGGGTTGCCCGGAAGATCGTTTTTCCGCTGCATCCCTGCCGCCTTTGAAAGCGATCCCCACCCATCATCCTCTGCAGCGATCTGCAGAGGAAAAACAAACGCAGCCAATAATAGAACTACAATCAGACAAATACATCTTCCGGTTATTGAACTCATAAAAACACCTCCGTTTGCTTTGGGTAAAATCTTTGGAATAGTATTCTTCTTTTTATGACAGGAATAGTTTATTTGTCAATAGATCGGGAAGTCGGGCAAAACCTCCAATAGATTGAGCTTCAAGGGGTTCACCTTTAACCTGGCTTATGGGTTCATTTGTTTGTTCTACGCCATCCTTTTGAGCATGCTTCGAACGCGCGTTTGGGAAACAGCACCCTCAATCACAGGATTGTTGATTGACAATACCGTATCTATTCAACCTGTTGAATGGTTTCCATGGCATTTTACATTAACCTTCTTTATCCTTCTGGTTTTTGCGGCATGGCAATTGAAGCATTCGAAGGAATATCGAGAGCGCGGATAACGGGATATTTGCCGTCTATATCGCTATAAAAATCTTGAATGGTTTTCATATCCGCTTCCATATCGCCCGTGATATGAACTGTCGGTCCAATGCCCCCGACCTTTTCCCTGTAATTCAGATACCCCAACACCACCGGGATACCCGCACCCCTGGCAATATGATAAAATCCCGCCTTCCAGTACATAACCTTTTTTCGGGTGCCGGATGGGGGAACCACTAAAACCATCCGTTTCTGTTTGCTGAAAGCCCCGATCGATTGCGCCACAACATTGTGTGATCCTGAGCGGTCAATGGGAAAGGCCCCCAACCACCTCATAAAAGATCCCATGGGCCACCGAAACCAGGTGCTTTTCATCATGATCCGGGGTTTTATGCCCAGGATGAATGCCAGACAGATGGTGTAAACAAAATCCCAATTGGAAGTATGGGGCGCTGCGATGATGACGTATTTCCGGATGGTGGGCCTTTCTCCCGCGACCTTCCATCCTGATATTTTAAAGATGACCAGCGCCAGCCAGCGCATAAAGGTCTTACCGATAAATGTGTCATGAACGGTAGTATTGTGCATTGTCAGATCCTTATTTAAGAATAGGGCAGACACAAGGCCTGCCCCTACGGGTTACTCATGAAGCTTCGAATAACGCTCCATATTATCAGAAGGGATCCCAGTATCAAAGCGATCTTTCCCAGATAATCGCCATGCCGAGAAAAAAAAGTGCGTCCCCGCCTGAGATGCACCTCCCCTGTGAGGGTGGCTTTTTCCCACCAGGGGGTTTGCGCCACCACCGTTCCCCTTGCATCGATAAGGGCTGAAATGCCGTTGTTGGCCACACGGACCAGATCCCGGCGGCATTCAATGGCACGGATGGGGCTGAAATTGAAGTGATGACGGAAACCCGGCGTATTTTTCCACCAGCCGTCGTTTGTGATCATGCAGATAAAACCCAATTTTTCTGTCAGATTTTGAGCACAGTAGGGGCCGAATACCGATTCAAAACAAAGGATTGGCAGGATGCTGATGGACCCGTCGGACGATTCGAAGCTTGTGCTCTCCTGGCGGTAGCTGTAGGTGCCTTTGTATCCCCCAAGCTCAAGGGAAAATTTTCCCAGAAAGCCCAGATATTGCACAAAGGGCATCCGCTCGAATATGGGAACCAGCTTGGTCTTGTGATAGAATTGGGGGCCGGCGCCCGGCGCCAGGAAAAGCGCCGTATTAAAGGCCTCGTAGTAAAAACCTTTTTCCCGATCAAAACGGCTCCCCGGAGGGATATGGTTGCTCAGCTTCCGGTAGCTGTGCACGCCCAGAAGACAATTGAGCCGCGGGTGTTTTTGCCGGAAATCCAATAATTGACGGTAATAGGGCGACTCGGAGGGATCTTCCTCGTCAATCTGTTGCACAATAAGGGTTTCAGGGCCGAACAGGTATTGGGTTTTATTATCGATTATGGTCTCCGCCGTCCTGAAAAATTCTTCTACGTGCCGCGCCTGTTTTTTGGGTAGGAATTTCTCCGTGTATGGATCCAGATTGGGCTGAATCAGGGCTATTTTGACGGTTTCCTCTCCCGGTTGAATATTATGGAAGATTTGATACGACAAATAGGCGGGGAGCAGTAGTAAAAGAAGGGTTACGGCCCCAACAGGGATGGTTGCACCCACTCCCTTTTTCTGATAGACCCCATAGGCCTTGAAGATGGCAAAATCGGTCAGAATAATCCAAAGACTCCCCCCCCGAACACCCGTAAACTCAACCCATTGGATCAGCTTCGGTGCTGTGACCAGAGCGTTCCCCAGGTTAAACCAGGGCCAGGCCAGGTCCCAGATGTTATGAAAATATTCGTACCCCAGCCAGATGAGCAGAAATGGAAAGAAAAATGGAATTTTGAGAATGGTTCGAACCCGGCTTGCCGACCAGAATATCAGGGCCTGCAAAAGGGCGTTGGCCAGGATAATGAGTGTGCCTCCCAGCCATTGCACCTGTGTAATCCACCAGGACCCCAGGATGTTCCACAGAAGGAAACCGGCAAAAGCGTAATTAAACAGGGCATAACGGTTCCGGTGGTCGTGAATCTCCTTTTCCAGTTGAAAGAGGGGAACCCAGGCCAGAAAAATCAGGAAGAAAAAGGAGGGAATCATCCAGGGGATACCCAACAACAGGCCGCCGGTTAAGGCTAAGGATAGGTTTTTTCTTGTGTTCTGATTCATTTGGACTCTCAGATGCCTCTTGTGGGAAAAATCTGAGAATATCTTCTGCTCCTGAAATTCACGGTGACAATTCCTGTTACAATCAATGCCAGGGCCAACAAAAGTTCCCAGGTAATGGGTTCCCCGAGAATCAGTCCGCCCAGCAGGACGCCTGCGATGGGCATGATAAAGATGAAAGAATGCAGTGCCACCGCGCCGTATTTCAACAGCATGGTGTTCCAGGCCACAAATCCGAAAGAGGCCGTCACAAGGCTCTGATAAAGAAGCGCGGAAAGCACTTTCCCATCCAGATTGACGATCATGCGCGCATCCCACAAAAATCCCGCCAACAGAAAGAAGGGGATGCAAAACAGCATGGGGTAAAACACCATCTGAAAGGGTGAAAACAGATGGATGATCCTTTTGGTATAGGCCGTGTTGACAGCCCAGAGAAAGGCCGTTATCAGGATCATTAAATCACCGATCTGAACGTCCGCGGTGACCCCTTTTTTTCCTGAAAAAACCAGGACCATCCCCACCGCTCCCATAATCAGCCCCAGGATCTTCTTTTTTGTCATCCGATCACCCGGAATAAACCAATGGGCCAGGAGCAGGAGAAAAAAGGGCTGAAGGTTCACCATCAGCGTACCCCTGGAAGCACTTGTTTTTTCAAGGCCCAGATACAACAGTCCCAACTGCAACGTAAAGATAATGGAAATGATCAGAACCTGAAAGGTCTGCCCCTTCCGCAGGGCAAAAGGTCTCCCGGTAAATCTGGCCCAGAAATAGATGGCCGCCGCAGCGATGCTGAAACGGAGCCCGGCGGCCGTAAATGTGCCAATTCCCGAAAAGCTGTACTTGATCGCCACGGCATTGGCACCAAACAGCGTACACAGAAAACCGGTAAACAAGGCGGCGGAAAAGGGAATATTCTGGTTGCTGAGGTTGTGTTGCGTCATTTTGTTTCGTTTGAACCTGCTGTTTAGTTTAAAGCTGGTGTTGAACAGGCCGTCAGGTGGATGGATTCAGACACCCATCGAATCTGTTTGCCGACCAGTTTTTGGGTGATGTACAGCCGGATTTGATCGACCTCTTTCGGGGAAAGGAAAGCGGCCAGTCGTTCCCGGTAACTGGGCCGGGCCGATATTCTTGAATCTCCGTCTGTTTCCGGAAACCAGCGGGACAGAATCGCCTCCGTCACGAGCATTTCAATGGCTGTTTGTTCCGAGTGGAAATGTTTGATGAGGAGCCCGGCCTGATCAAAGGCATGGGCGAGGTCATCCTGGGTCCAGTTCACCATGGGGTCATCCGTATCATCGTAGATGGCTTCCTCAGCCGCAATCCATTTTTCCACGAGTTTTTTATCCAGTCCCTCCCGGTCCACCAGATCATAGATCCGCTGACCGCGGCGCGGAACCCCTTCAACAAAAGAGATCGTCCCCTCGGGCGCCAGCACTTGCGTCACGGCTTTCACAGCCGCCCCTTTGTCATAAACGGGCAGAAGCGCGTTACGCCCCACCACCGCATCAAAATGAACTTCGCCCTGCCCTTTCGCTGAAACCAGCTTCCGGATTCTTTCCAAAAGACCCGCCATTATCACGGGACGATCCATTTCTTTCAGGTTTGAAGCCTGTACGCGCAATCCAGAAGCAGCGCCTTCATCCGCAACCAGTGCCCATACGCTCCCTTCCGGCGACCGTCGAACAGCCTCCCATGTCAACAGGCCGGTTCCGGCATTAAGATCCAGTACATTTGAATGACGGTCTATTTCCGCTGCCGCCAGTATCCGATCACGAACCCCTGCCAGTTGCAGGCCGCCCTGGTTTATGGCCCGCTGAAGCCATCGGTCCCGGGCCCGGTCCCCGGGCGAGAAGGTGAGCACTTCCGGGGGCGCCACAATCGCGCCTTCAACCATGGCAGCCAGCTGGGCTTCCCGGCGTTGATTGACCGTAAGAGAAATGCTTTTTTCGTGACCCTGACCCGACGGATGGTAGAACACCTTTCCCTGAAGCGTATCCGGAAGATATTGCTGGGCGGTCCAGTGGTCCCGATAGGCATGGGGATAGAGATATCCCTCGCCATGACCCAATCCCTTCTTGTCCCGACTCGCGTCTTTCAAATGGACAGGAACATCTGTCTTCCCTTCTTTTTCCACCGTGTGAAGCGCATCGAAAAATGCCAGTACAGAATTGCTCTTGGGGGACGTGGCCAGATAGAGGGCGGCTTCCGCCAGATGAAACCGGCCTTCCGGAAGCCCAACCCGGTCAAAGGCATCCGCACATGCCGTGACCACTGAAATGGCTTCAGGATCCGCCAATCCCACGTCTTCTGCCGCCAGGATGAGCATTCGACGAAACATGAAACGGGGATCTTCGCCCGCATGGACCATTTTTGCCAGCCAATACAAGGCCGCATCGGGGTCGGAACCCCGCAACGATTTAATAAAAGCGCTGATGGTATCGTAATGGGCATCGCCGTCCCGATCATACAGCACCGCCCGCCGCTGAATGCTCTCCTCGGCCACCACCATGTCGACCACAACCGTTCCCTCATCATCGGGGGGAGTGGTCTCAACAGCCAGCTCCAGCGCATTCAGCACACTCCGGGCATCGCCGTTGGCCACATTCACCAGATGCTCCAGCGCATCGGGCTGAACCTGCACCCTAATCGCCCCATATCCCCTCTCAGTGTCAGCCAACGCCCGAAGAGCAACGGCACGCAGATCCTCTTTCCCAAGCGGTTCAAGGCGAAAAACGCGACTGCGGCTCACAAGGGGTGAATTAACGGAGAAATAGGGATTTTCAGTAGTGGCGCCCACAAGAATCACCGTACCGTTTTCAACCCACGGCAACAGGGCATCCTGCTGGGACTTGTTCCACCGGTGAATTTCATCCACAAAAAGGATCGTGCGACGCTCATTTTCATCCCGGTGCCTTCGCGCACTTGAAATGGCCTCGCGAAGATCTTTGACGCCGGTCAAAACAGCGTTCAAGGAGACAAAACGGCTTCGGGTGGTGTTGGCAATGACCATGGCCAGGGTGGTTTTCCCGGTTCCGGGAGGGCCGTGAAAGATGATGGAAGAGAGCTGATCCGCTGAAATGGCCCGGCGCAGCAGGCGACCCGGGGCCGCAATGTGCCCCTGGCCCACGAATTCATCCAGGCTCCGGGGCCGCATGCGGGCGGCCAGAGGGGAATACCCTTTGGAATTTTGTTGACTCATACGCCGATTTTTTCCCCTGCCGGAACGGTATTATCCCCACCCCATCTCTTCACAGAGGGAAACAAGGACCGATCCGTGTGAGGCAAAAATTTCGCCGCACTGAAAAGGTTCATAAACTCCTGGTTGACGTTCAGTTCCAGATAGGTAATTTGATCCCGAATGTGAAAGAGTGATTTTTGTGCATCCACTCCCAGAAGGGCCATGGTCGCTCCCGCAAGGGATGTATTGCCCAGGGACACGTAGGTTTCAAGCGGCAGATCGGGAATCATGCCGATGTTGATGGCGGACCTGGGATTGATATAGCTCCCGAAGGTGCCGGCCACGAAAAACCGTCCAATATCCTCAAATGGAATATTCACGGTCTTGGCAATGGTGGTCAAAATGGTATACATGGCGGCTTTGGACCGAATCAGGCCGTCAATATCGATCTGACTGAGGGTTAACGGTTCACCGGTCCCGGAAGCTTCCGCCGGCACCACCATCAGATGCCCGATGCCATCCGTTTCCGTAAGTCGCTCCCCGCAGCGGTCCGGCACGAATTTCCCCATCAAATCAATCATGCCCGCCAGGAAAAGCTGGCTCACCAGATCGATCAACCCGGAACCGCAGATGCCCATAGGGCCTCGGTTTTCGGTGGCGGGCGTTCCACCGCGCTCCGGAATCGTCCCGATGGTGAATGCAACCGTATGGGGATTTATTACCACGCTGTCGATGACGCCAGGCGCCGCCATCATCCCCATATCGGCAACCCCGCTCTCAAGGGCCGGCCCGGCGGCACCGGCGCAGGCCATGAGCCAGTCCCGATTCCCGATCACCACCTCCGCATTGGTGCCCACATCCACCAGGAACGAAACGCCCTCATGTTCCGTCATCTTCGATGCCAGAATGCCCGCGATCAAGTCACCGCCGAAATAACTGCCCACATTGGGAAATACCAATACCGGCGCTTCCGGATTGATCTCCAGACCCAGTTCCCGGGCGTTTACGAGGTCCGGGCGATTCACCACCGGGATATAGGGTTCACGGCAAATCCAGTGGGTGTCCAACCCCAGAAACAGATGGGTCATGGTGGTATTGCCGGCCACCGTCATGCCCACAATGGATCTTCGTGCCACACCGTTTTCTTCCGCCAGGTTTCCGATTTGACGGTTGAGTTCATCCAGCACCAGTGTCTGAAGTTTTGAAAGTCCCCCGTCCTGCCCCGCGAAATGAATCCGGGTCAGGATATCCGCCCCGATCTCGATCTGGGGGTTGTTAAAAGAAATCTCATCCAGGGTCTCCCCGCTGCTCAAGTCCACCAATCGCAGCACCAGGGTGGAACTTCCCAGATCCAGGGAAAGACCATAAACCCCCTTTGGCTCTCTTCCATCAAAGACATCGATCAGCCGCCAGCAGTCTCCATCCCGATAAACCGCCCCTTCCACACAATAGTCATGGGCCCTGAGCTCCCGTGACAACCGTTTCACCAGAGAAAAATCCACCCGCACATCAACCCCGTCGAGACAGTGGCGCAACCCCTTGACCAGACGATCCACATCCGCCGTATTATCGCCGAGACTCGGTGGTGCCAGTTCCGGTGTTACCCGTTTAATCCATGCATCGTTTTCAGCCATTATTACCATTGACCTGTTCCCTGGTTTCAAAAATCCAATTACTTTCAACAAATCGATAACAAAGGAACAAAATATGGGAAAAAAATCAATGGCAAAATATAGTACACTGACGAAAACTTGAAGAATTTTGCCAGGGAACAATGTTTCTTGACCCTGAGCATACCATGCATTAGGATATGCGGGCCTTTTCGTCAAAACAGATAATGAAAAAAAGAGGATTAAGAATGGTTTATATGGCGCAAATGACCCCGTTACTCCCGAAAAGATGGAGAGCGGGGTTTTGCATTTTGTGAAATGCAAAGGGCGCTTTTGTGGGAATAAAGCGACGAAACAATCAAATGTCCTGATTATTCACAGGATCATCACGTGACCTGGAAGGTTGAAACAACTTCAATCCCCCGCACCGGCATGTTTGCCACCGTGCGAAACAGGCGCGGCATCGTATCGGCCGTCGAGCCGTTTGACGGAGATACCGAACGTCTGCACCTGGTTCATCTGGAATATAAAGATGACCAATATCCCATTGAAGAGCAGCTCCTCTGGGAACTCGAACCTCATAAAAACCTGCTTGAACCAACAGAGCCACAATATTTATTAGGCCGGAACGGGCCGCCGAGACACAGTCCCCCTATTCAGCAAAAGGGAAAATGACCCAGATGGGGCTTTTTGATTAAGCGGTGCAACACATCGAAGATGGTTTTTTTGATCAGGGGGCCGGCGAACCGGAAATGATTGACAACAGGATAAAAACCGGCGAATTTTGGGGCTATTGATTTGTCTTGGTTGCCAAAAGGAGGATTATACCCGATAATTGATGATGCTTGGGCGTTAATCCCGGAAAAGAAGTTCCACAACGAAACGCAGGAGGCGAGCGCTATGAAAAACCTAGATGATCTGAAACTTCTAAGCAACGAACGGAAGGCCATTCGGGAGGCCGCAAAAATGCTTAAAGAAAAATTTCCAATCAATGAAATTATCCTGTTCGGTTCAAAGGCGCGAGGAGACAGCGATGCGGCATCGGACATCGACCTCTTTCTTGTTACGAAACATTCCATTCACTGGCGGGAGAGGCAGGCCATTATCCATGCACTTTTTGATGTGGGTATGAAACACGACGTAATATTCAGTATTCTGGATACACCTGAAGCCAATTTTAGCAAAGGGCTCTTTTCCACTTTCCCCATCTATGATGAGATCATGAAGGAAGGAGTTCCCGCCCCATGACAAGCGAACAGTCGAAAAGTCGCGATCAAAAGGAAGCTTTGGTCGCTTACTGGCTTGAAAAAGCCCATGAGTCCCTGCAATCCGCCAGGAGTGAGTATGAAAGCGGACGTCTATCCTTTGCCATGAACAGACTCTACTATGCCGCCTTCTATGCGCTTACAGCACTTTTTAGGGATGGGGCCGCGTATTCAAGAAACATAAAGGCCTCAGGAGCGCATTGCATCGTGATCTGGTGAAAAATGGAATTGTTGAAACGCACTGGGGAAAATTTTTTGATGATGTATTTGAAAGCCGCCAGAGGGGGGATTATACGCCAATGGTCATATTTGAACCGGACCAGGTGGAGGAATTTTTGCGGCAAACAGAAGGCTTTCTCAAAGATATGACAAAACTTATCAACAAGTAAAGAAGCACTTTGCTTTTTCCAAAAACCGATCTTTCAGCAAGGATGGGCTTAGGGAACTTCCAAAAAATAATCTACGCATCCTGCTTGCCCTTTTGTCCGTTTTCTACTTTGTGATAACAGGCACATAGCTCACTATGCACCTGCCATCACGCCTTGCCTGATCTTATAAAAACAGGGGAACAAAAGTTCTGCACGATATGCGTATATTATTTCCTTCCAGTTCCCTTATGGCGTTAAATCCTATTGTATTTACTGAAAAGGTTGTCCAAAGTTTTATCAGATAGCAACTCACGGCCTACCCCTTTGCCGATGAAACCCTTCATGCCCAGATGCGGCAATTGCTGTCCCTGGATCAGACACGGCAGTCGCCTTTATTAAAAAAAAGGGCCTTACATCAGTTTGTCCCGCCCCTTTCGACAGGGCATTTCCGTGGAAGATCTTATCACCGAAAACATCTTCCACCCGCTCATGCGCAGGCGCATTCCCAGGGCCATCACCCATGTTTACGGCCACCAGGAAGAGGCCATACGTGCCATCCATGCGGGACGCACAACCCTGGTTTCCACCGGCACCGGATCGGGCAGCTGCTGCTGTCGGCCGGATTTGAGGAAGGAGTTCGAGGTGAGCGGATTCAGCTGGAAAGGGCCATCGGTACCACAACGCCGGATGTCATCTACCGCGCTGATCACCATGCCGAGGACGAAGGGGTCTGCATTTACCTGGACGGGTTAAGCGCCCACCTTCACGGAAATCCTGAAACAGCGGAGCAGGATCAGCGCATCCGCACCTGGCTGCGCAACAATGAATACGACGTGATCGAGATTGCCGTGAGCGATCTGGATGACGAAGGGGCCATGACGCGGCACTTCCGCAGACTGGCTGGCTACCTGCGTGAAGACCTGCTGCGTGAAAAGCTCCGAAAGGATTCTTCCTGGTTCCAACAGTCTGAAGAGGAAAAGATACCGACCGAACGCGCCGTTCTTCGTCTGGTTCGTCCCACGCCGGAAAAATGCTATGTGGATTGCGTTCCTCTGGTGCCACTTAAGGCTGCCGCCGGCTATTTCGGTGATCCTTCGAGCGGCATCGATTCGGACTTGGAATGGGGTTGGGTTGAGGTGGATACCCGCCGAAAATTGCGCCCCGGCATGTTCGTCGCTCAGGTAGTGGGCAAATCCATGGAACCGAGAATACCGGATGGCGCCTATTGTCTCTTTTCGACTCCGGTTACGGGCACCCGCCAGGGCTTAACGGTTGTTGTTCAGATGCTGGATGAAACAGACCCGGAAACCGGCGAAAGTTATACCGTGAAACGGTATGAAAGCCGGAAGGTCACTTCGGAAGAGGGTACATGGCGACATGTGAAAATTGTCCTCAAACCGGACAATCGTGACTTCCAGCCCATTGAGCTAACTTGTGAAGATGAAGGCAGCATTCAGGTGGTTGCCGAACTGGTGGAAGTCCTTGGTTAATTCCTGGGGTTTTTTGAGTGTAAATTGACCGAGCGAAAGGATCGCGTTAAACAAACAGAGGGAGAGCTCGGCAAATCCCGTAACCCCTACGGTTTTCACTCTCCGATGATCTTAACCAGAACGCGCTTTCTACGCCTTCCATCGAATTCACCATAAAAAATCCGTTCCCAGGTACCAAAATCAAGGGCCCCACCGGTGACCGCCACCACCACTTCCCGCCCCATGATCTGGCGTTTCATGTGGGCATCGGCGTTGTCTTCACCCACATTGTGGCGGTAGCCCGAAACCGGCTCGTGGGGCGCCAGTTTTTCCAGCCAGATCTCATAATCATGATGCAGGCCCGATTCATCGTCGTTGATAAACACGGAAGCGGTGATGTGCATGGCGTTCACTAAACCAAACCGCTAAATACACCCTATTATCAATTGATGGACAAATTTAAGTATCATTAATCCCAAACAAAAACAACCCGCTCCGACTCATTCTGGATGCGGGTTGATTATTTCTGCGATTTATATGTCTGATTCTTTGATTTTAGAATATACAGCTTCACCTATCGTTGTAAGCTTCTCTCGGATATCTGGCCAATGATCGCGGTCCTTTTTTCCCTTGTCCAATACAGGGAAAATAATGCTTGCAAACTTCGGGGACTCACGCAACTCATATTTCCATTCTGTTTCCGGGAACAGTTCTAAAACCTTGGTTCTACGATCTAACCTATCCTCACCTTGGAATGAAAGCAGAACGGAGCATGCATGATTGTGGAATTGAAGAAGAAGACTGATGCCTTTGATCCCCTTTCCGATCCAACCTTCATCTCGCACAGGAACCGGTTTTCCGGCAAATAATCCACTCCTACGGATTGGCTCCCAAAATTCGCTGTATTCCACACCAGTCCTTTCCGTTTGGATATCAATTGCAGGACGAGCGACATGGTTAAAAAAAAGCTCCTCATGGGAGTTCACCTGAGCTTGGATTAGATACCAATCCGTCTTGCTATCCTCATTGCGGAGATTGCAAGTCACTATCATGAGTTCCTCAAAACTCTCCGCAACGAGCACCGCGACATTGGCTTCCTTCAGTCGCGCATACGCTTCCAGCCGTCCCCAATGGTCCCAATCCGCCCGGCCAAATTGATTCTCAATAACGAGAACGCCATCATCACCCACGGCAACGATGTCAGCTTTTCGGGTTCCTACATTTGACTCCGTTTCTGCATCCTCAAACGATCCAACCCCAAGGGCGACAAGGTGATTTGCGAGATCTGACGAGAAAGCCTCTTCGCGGTTGTAAATGGTTGACAAGGATTTTGATTCCTGTAGCTTCATGGTTTATCCTCCGTCGCAATCTCCCCTTTGTTTTTAATGATTCCTCATAGCACAAATCACATGCTGCCACAAATATTCTTCAGAATTCCCCACAAAGCAGGGGCGGTGACGTATAATGATGCAAAACCACATAAGTATCCGAAATAGCAGAATATAAATTAACTTTTCATCTTTTTTTATCCAATAATATTAAGCGTTTAAGCCGAAGATTGACAAAATAAGGAGATCTAGACCCATTTTTAATAAAAATAGTTGTTGACATTCCTATAATTATTTATTAAGTTAAAGCAGAGTCAAATTTAAAGGCTTACTCCAGCCGGGTTTCAACCAGGAACCGAACAGGGAGTCAGAAGCTCCAACCAGCCAAAAATGGCAAACATAGGAGCTGCCGGTAATCAGCCCGGACACAACGCAAAAAATGGACTTTAAAAGGTTCAGCGTTCTGTCCGGGTTTTTTTATGGAACAACGAACACAGGAGATCAACATGGATGAAAAAAACAGAATCAGATTTTATTTATGGATGCATGATTGGACTGGTTTTGACCTTGCCGAAAAGGCGGGGCTTTCACAACCGACAGTGAGCAATGCCGCCAAACGAAACCGGGCGAGTCCCAGAACTCAAAAACTTATAGCTGCGGCGTTTTCAGTTCCGAAAGAGGAAATTTTCCCGAATGGAACCATAGAGCTTAGAGATAGGAAAGGAGGAAAAGGAAATGAAGCATAAACATCAATCTTTTTTAGTGGCCTATGTCGTCACCCCGTGGAAAATCGAAAATGGGAAACTGACAGCGCCTGTGACAATCGTTACGCAAGGAGTTCACGAGGGCAGTATGGGGGCCATATATTGGGCACCACATATTTTAGAGCAAAGCGCCCATTTATGGGAAAACGTGCCGGTCTGCATAAATCACCCACTCGCGGACGGACTTCCTGTATCAATCAACCACAATTCCGAAACAAAAAACACAATCATCGGCATTGTTACAAAACCCTTTTATGATTCGATCAAAAAAGCCATCAAGGCCACAATTGAAGTTCCCGCAAACCATCCCCAGGCGGCTGAAATTCAGGGAATTCGAGAAGTTTCAATGGGAATTTTTTCCGATGAAATCTATGAATCGGGTGAATGGAAGGGCGAATCTTACCTTGCTTGTGCTCTTTCAATGCAGCCCGATCATTTGGCAATTTTACCGAACGAAGAAGGAGCCTGTAATTTTGAAAAAGATGGATGTGGAATTAGAAACAATTCCCAATCAAAAGCTTTTGAGGAAATTGTCCGCGAAGCCGCACAAAAACACTTTCAAAACTTAATACAAGGAGATCACAAAATGAAAACCAACGAAGTTAAACCCCTGTTACCGCCCGGCGTCAAAGAGGAAAAAAAGTCACAATCAAGGAAATGGTATGGACCTGGCGTTGAGCCCATGCTCCCCCCAGGCTTTGACCGAAGTTACGCTCCGGAACTCGAAACCAAAAACCAAAAACCAACCGGCGGCGCGGATGAAGTTGAACCCATGCTTCCGGCCATTTTCAATCGATAAAAAGGAGGAAAAATTATGGCAGCACCACGACGATACAAAATCGGTACACATAGGACTTATGACCAAGCTTTTGACGCATACAAGACGGCATCACCGGTCTTGAATTCAAAGGGAAGTATCCCAAATGTGCATTCCTTGAATCTCAGCGACAAAAACGCCCTGAGATCCCACATACTGGAAAGGGTCGGTTTCCAGGGCGATCCAAAAAAAATGGAAATTGGTTGGTTTCAGAAGGGTGAAACCGGGCAGCTTCAAATCTCGGATTTAAAAAGTGCGGAACAGGATATTGAGGAAATCAAATCTCAATTTGAACATCATAAGCAGACTCAAATCAATATGGGCATGCGGGCACCGGAAGCCATGTCAAATGAAATGCTGGACAAGATGTTCCGTGCTGAAGCTCGACACGATATTGTGAAATCAGAAATCGAAACCCTTGAACGGTTGCTGAAAAACTTCACGGATCGGGATGAAAAAATTGACGACAGCAAAGTTCTGAAGGGCGGACCTCGGGGAATGGGCAAATTGCGCCACGGAATTTTAGCGCATGTGGACGGGCAAAATGTTGAAGCGGATTCCAAAGGGGTTTTGAGGATTGACGATCCACGGTCTAAATACGATGGAATGAAAACCTGCGATTATTACGATGAAATTGTCAAACCGTGGGGGCGGGCGAATGCAAAGCTGTTGAACGCACACGTTAAAAAATCCAGGGAAATAAGGCTTTCGGATCCCGATGCAGAAATCAAGAACGCACCAAAAGCACCGTGGCCGGAACCCCCGAACAAGAAACAGGAGGCGGCATAAAATGGCACTTTCAGTCAAAAATGCAAAATTGAAGGAATTGGGAATTTCCCAGAACGAAGCACACCAATTCGATAATGCTGGAAAGCTCTTGGCGGCTTTTCGGCCTCTTGGCGGGCGTAAATCGTCAACCAAAGATGAAGAAGCGATCGCCAAAAGGGAAGCTTCACGGAAAGAATTCGAAAAAGCGGAACAGGCGCGACAGATCCCGAAACCCCGAAAGTTTAGGCCTGAAATTGTGCGTCGAAATGCTCCACGGGAAAACATTTTCAAAAAAATCCATGCGACCCTTGAAAACATCGTTTGCAAAATGGGTGAGAATCCCAAAAAGAAAGAGGCGTGATGAAAACTATTTTGTCAGAGCCGAATGGTTTCGCGCCCGAAGCTGAAATGTCGGTGATGGCAAAAATGGGGTGGCCGAAGACGCCCCAGGTTTCCCGATGTGGAAATTTAGGCACCCACATCGGGAGGCCACTGGTGGGAACAAGGCACCGGGCAAGGTTTTTCAAACTTGTTCCCACCATTGGCTTGTCTGCCAAGTGCCGGGCGGGCGTGGTTTTTTTGGGGGAACTCCTTGACCCCGTTGTATTGGTTTACGCGCTCGCCAGGCACACCACCATATAAAAGGAGTTTTGAAATGTTATTCAAAATCAGAGCAAAACACGGATTTAAAATTGTCAACCTGAATCGACGGAAGGCAATCAGGGAACGCTGTTTAAATTGCTCCGCTTGGAACACGGCAGAGGTCGCCCAGTGTGCTTTGGTGGATTGTGAACTGTATCCATATCGAATGGGAACGGGAAAACAAAATGCCAAAGCGCGAACAAAGGCAATCCGGAAATATTGTTTTTTTTGTAGTGGGGATCAATCTTTTGAAGTCATAAAATGCCAAGTTTTCACCTGCCCTTTATATCCATTTAGAAAAAGCGTGGTAGACCGTAGTTTAGAATTAAATTCTACCACGGAAAACGGTCATATAGCGCCTATTTCAGAGATGGCAGTGGGTTAAACCATAATAGGGTATGGGTTTGAAGAAAAACGGGTACAAATGGCCGGAATTGGAGGATAAAAATGCAAATGTTATTCGGTAAATTTCAAGGCGTAGAAATCGAAGATATTCCCAAGGATTATTTGCAATGGGTAGCAAATAATTTGGATCTATATGGAGATTTGCGGGAAGCAATTTTTGACGAGCTTGTCGGGGAATTCGGGGAAAAGTGGGATCTTAATAAGCCAGCAAAACAGGTAGGTGTATAATAAATGAGAAACCTTGCCGGGGATAGATTCGGTTGATCCCCGTATTGAAAAGTGATCCGTCCTCCACTTTCCCCGGCAAATTCACAAAAATAAAAGGACGGATGGGGACGGACGATGAAACGAAATATCAAATCCGGGGTCATAGCAAATGCAAAAATGGAATTTCAGGAATATCGGAAAACGGGGGAATGGCTTAACACGGCTGTTCCTTTCGATCATGCTTTTAAAATTAATGATGAAAATCAAAAGTGGCTTCTTCCAATTTTTGAATCTTGCAATTTGTCAGCCCGGAAGGAAAACCGCTGTGCATTTGAAATCCTCATCGCGAACCTTTTGGAATGTGGAAGAAAAAGGCCGGTTTTCCTTAGTAGGAGCCCGAATGAATGGACTAAAACGATGTATAGGCGGGCAGGGCAATCCACAATCAAACTTATGAACGGACTTTATCAGCAAGGATGGATTGACATGAAAAAAGGATTCCACAACGAAGAAAAACGAGAAGAGTCAAGAATGACAAGAATATGGGCAACTGCAAAATTGCTTTCCTATTTCCGGGAACTTCCAAATGGCGTTATTTATGATCCCGTTCAACTTGTAGAGCTAAAGGATGAAAATGGAAAATTGAAGGAATACACGGACACCCCTAAAACCCTCCGGATTAAATCCATTTTACAAAAAGCAAATCAGGTCAATCAATCCGCCGATATTCGATACCGGAGATATAAATTAAACGCTTTCCTTGTGGCTATTTTCAACCGGGATTTCAACCTTTATGGAAGACTGCACACCTGTGGCTCTCGCCATCATTATCAAGGCTTCTCAGGCGAAGATCGCCAGGAATTCACCATCAACGGCGAACAGACCACAGAGCTGGATTTCAGTGGGCTGCATCCCCATTTGCTGTACGCGAAAGAAGGAATTCAATTCTTTGGAGATCCATACAGTATTGTCATTAATGACCCACAATGCCGAGACTTGTTAAAAAAAGCCCTTTTGTCTTTAATAAATGCAGGCGGGACCTGGATTGAATATGAGTATGATCATTATAAAACAGGCAAACATGTAGAAGTGAAATGGTGGATGACCCCGGAACAACAACCCGTGGGCGTAATCAATCTTGAATTGAAGAATGACCCAGTATTAAGGAAAAGATTAGAGAAGATCGGTATTACAGAGGCATCTCAGATTATTGATACATTCAGGGAAGTTCATAAACCGATTGCCCATTATTTCTGCAATGGAAAGGACAACGGCTTACGGATTATGAACCAGGACGCTGCTATTGCATTGGCTATTGTCAACCACTTTACGAAACAAAGCATCCCGATTCTGGCAATACATGATAGCTTTATTGTTCAGGCAAAATACCGGGATCAGCTTCAACAAACAATGAAAAGGGAATATCGGAAGCACACAGGATTCAGATGTCCCATAAAACAAGAATTTTGATGATTTTTATCAATGATTACAATGTTTTCCATAAAAAACATATTAGTTAGTATGAAATAGGATAGGAAAGGGTAAGGATAAGGAGCAAAGGAATAGGGATTTGAATAGTTTGAATAGTGTAGTTACCTACCCTAAACAAGGGATAAGCAAAGGGATAGGATAAAGATGGGAAAGCAAGGGAAAAAGGGGAAAATAGGAGTGCAAGGGAAAATGAGGTCATTTTTTGTCCGACAACGAAACTTAAATTTTACAGTTTTTATCAATAAATTTATATAGTTAATCACGAAACATATTAGTAATATAGATGGAAACCCGCACAAAGCCGAAAAACAACGAAAATAACGGGAAAAACCCGAGAATACCATAAAAGGAGAAATGACATGGGCCAAGTGTGCAAAGTGTGCCAACATTCCAATAAGATAGAAATTAACCAGGAATTAATCCAAGGAAAATCAAAATCAGGAATATCCAGAAAATACGATGTGCCATATGGAAGCGTGGACTATCACAGTCAGCACCACCTGTCCAGACAACTCGCAACAGCATACGAAATGAAGGAACTGGATGAGTCCAATAATCTCCTTGCCCGGATAGAGGACATCCTTTCCAAAGCGGAATTGATTTTCACACGGAACTTTGAAAAGGAAAAAGATACCATCGCGCTGAAAGCTTTATCCGAATCACGGGGAGCTTTGGAGTTGATGGCCCGAATTGCCGCGCACTTACACCAGGCACGGGCAGCCGAGCTTGAAAATACCAAGACGACTTTTTCTGTCGTAGTTGGAGCGGATGATGAAGAAACATCCATTTTCGATCGGGCGGCCGACATGCTATCCTCGGCTGAATTTGCAGAGCTAATCCGTCTGACTGACAAAATCCAGAACGGGAATGATCAAAGCATTTCCCCAGGGACAGAGGAGTATGCTTACCATGAAGATCCAGACCCATACCCAGGTATACCCCAGGACCTTACCGTTGATCCTCGCCCGTTGAAATCAACGCCTGATATGGATGAAACACCATTATCAACAGACCCAGAACCAGAGCCGGAACCATTATCAGAATCAAAGATGGTTCGGACAAAAAAACCCATGGCCCAGATCCCGAAGCCGATAGAACCCACGCAGATCGACGGCCCCCGAACAATATCCGCAGCGATTATCAGTCGAAAGAAATCTGGTATCGCGTATTTGAAATAAAATCTTTTTATGTTTATTTTTAAATTAACATAAAATATATCTTGATTTCCTTATGATATTATTATATAAATAACGAAACAGTGAATGAGGAAATTATGGAAAAAGCGTTTGGATATTTAAGAGTTAGTGGCGTTTCTCAAGTCAAAGGGGATGGATTTCCCAGACAGGAAAAGGCGATAAGGGACTATGCCAAAGCCAACAATTTACAGATTCAAGAAGTATTCAAGGAAAAGGGCGTATCAGGGACAAAAGAGAATAGACCAGCCCTTGCCTGTTTGATGGTGTCCCTTGAACAGAATGGCCATGGGATCAAGACAGTCATTATTGAAAAGCTTGATAGGCTGGCCCGTGATTTAATGGTGCAAGAGGCCATTGTCGCAGATTTCAGGAAACGCGGATTCAATATCATTTCCAGCATGGAAGGCCCGGATCTTTGCGGGGATGATCCAACCAGAAATTTAATTCGGCAAGTCATGGGAGCGGTTGCCCAATATGATAAAACGATGCTTGTCGCCAAACTGAAAGCTTCCAGGGAACGGGAAAGAATCAAACACGGCAAATGTGAAGGCCGCAAAGGATATCGGGAATCCGAGGAAGGGAAAGCCCTTATTCGAAGGATCGGAGCATTACGCAGAAAGCCGAAAGCAGGGAAGCGCCGGACATGGCAGCAAATTGCGGACATTTTCAACCAAGAGGGATTAACAACAATGGATGGAAAGCCATGGAGCTTATTTCGAGTCCAGCAAATAGCAAAACCGTATAAACGGAAAGGGGGATGACCGATGCCTTTAATGCCGATGGATGAATATTTCATGCTTTTTGGTAAAGTTAAAAAATTGAGGACCGATGGTAAAAGTTGGAAAGAAATTGAAAAATTATTGGATATTGATTTTTCAGAATCATTGGAAATAGGAGGGTCATTGTCATGAGCTTACGATTCGCACCGTTAATCAGGGTTTCCACAGAGGGACAAGCCGCAAAAGGGGAATCTCTAAGGACCCAAACCGACCAGATTCAGCAGTATGTCAAATCCCTGAAAGGGATCATACCGGATAACTGTTGGGTGTATTCAGGCCAGGAACATGCCACGCCGGAACAGGAACGGGCAAAGCTGGACCGATTGCTTGCTGATTCTTCCAATGGCAAATTTGACGCGGTAATTGTTTGTGACGCGAGCCGATGGAGCAGGGATAACCTGAAATCCAAGGAAGGTCTGAACATCCTGCGGAACAACGGCACCCGCTTCTTTGTCGGAACAATGGAATATGATCTTTTCAATCCAGAGCATACTTTCATTTTGGGGATGTCGGCAGAAATCGGGGAATTCCAGGCACGGACCCAAAGTCTGAAATCCATAACAAATCGGATCAATCGTGCGAAAAGGAATATCCCAACAAGTGGGAAACTTCCCTTTGCCCGGACCTTTGATAAGAAAAAAAAGGAATGGGGAATTGATCCAGAGAAACACAAAAAGATCCAATGGGCGGCAGAACAATATCTTTCCGGGGAATCCATCGTCAAGATTGCCCAGGTACTGGAAATGAACTTCACCAATTTATGGAAAATAATGAATCACAGATCCGGGGATCAATGGGAATGTCGTTTCCGAAACAAGGCTGTCAATGTGGATGAAACCGTCGTTATCATGATCCCGCCGTTACTGGATGAAGAAACCATCCAGGCTATCAAAAAACAGGCGGCCGCAAACAAAACCTATCAGGCAGGCGTCATTAAACATAAGTATCTGCTGAACAGGATGATCTTTTGCAAGCATTGCGGATACGCATTAATGGCCCAGACCAACAAAAACGGAAAACAATATTTTCGTCATCCCAGGCACCGGAAACACGAATGCACTGTTAAAAATTGGGTCCCTTCTGAACCATTGGGAAAAACCGTACTAATCCAAATCCTTCAAATGTTCGGAGATCAAGAAAGGATTGAACAGGCCATTAGAAAGGCAACCCCCGACCTTTCCAAAATCGAGAAATTGAGAAAAGAACTATCGGACTTGAAAGACAAGGAAAATAAAACCATCCAACAAAGGGACAATCTCGTCAAATTGGCTTCAAAAGGAGTCCTGTCCGATGAAGAAATTACAACTCGAATCCAGCCGATCAGGGACCGCTTACAGGCGATTCAAGAGCGGATGGATGTCATTGAACCGCAGATCGCAGACCAGCCGGACCCGGAACAGATCAAGAAGAAATCTAAACTTGCAAGGGCCGTTGTTGCGGACGCTCTAAAACACCCCGGACCGAAAACCATTAAAAAGATTCTGAATAGCCCACATGCGCGACAACGGAAGATTTTGGAACGAGCTTTTTCAGGGAAGGATCAGAACGGGAATCGATTGGGAGTTTATGTCGACCAAACGGATGATCCAGAACACCCATGGAAATTTGAAATCCGGGCGGTTCTGGATCAAATGGTTGAATCCTTTGCAAATAATACCATCAATAGTGAATATGTATTGTCTTGACCAGAATCAAACCTTCCACAATCCCACTCTCCCTCAAGCATTCCACCACCTGCGGCGTGATGTTGATAAAAGCCCGCCGGGAGGGCACCTCAAACCACAACTCTTTTCGATAACTTTTCATAACAATATGACTTTCCTTTCGCTATTTTCAGTAAATTGACAACAGGGAAACAAAATATGGGGAAAAAATCAATCCCAAAATATTGCGCGTTGAAGAAAATCTGAAGAATTTGAACAGGAAACAATGTTTCTTGACCCTGACGGGGATCATGCTCAAATCATACACTCAAAGGACCCTGTAAATCTTCAATCCTACCCCTTGAAAAACAATGGCAAACTAAGGTATAGTTTTCTCGGTCAAAATAAACTCCCTGCGAAAATAACCCAAAGTGGGAGGTAGCTCTCATGGGACTCAAAGGCTCGTGCAGGATATAGGAGGTACACAGGTAGGTATGGGCCTTGCTTGTTTCTGTGGCATTTGGAGGATCTTTTGATGGTCAGAAAATCAACCTGTGTGAGATTAGAATAGGGGGGTCGGGGAATAGAGCATTATCATGAAAAGGAAATTTCAGACAAAAAAAGAACTCCCGATTCGGTTGCGCTACTATTTATCGGGGGCCGTGGCGCTCTGGACTGTTCTCATAGGATTATCGTTGGCATGGAACCTGAGAACCCAGGACTCCGGAATCCTTGAAGCTGCACGTATAGAAGCACGGACGGCATTCGAGAAGGACGTTATCTATCGTCGCTGGAATGCTGGCCATGACGGGGTTTATGCGCCTGTGACAGGAGTAATGCAGCCCAACTCATACCTTAACGTTCCCGAACGGGACATAACAACCCCTCTGGGTAAGAAATTAACGAAGATCAATCCAGCTTACATGACCCGCCAGATACACGAATTGGCACTGAAGGAAAATGGTGTTCGGGGCCATATCACCAGCCTTAATCCTATCCGTCCCGCCAATGTGCCTGACCCTTGGGAAACACGGGCTCTCAGAGCCTTTCAGGCGGGAGGGAAAGAAGTCAGCTCAGTCGAGAAAATCGAGGGAAACAACTATATGCGTCTTATGCGTCCATTATTAACGGAAAAGGGATGCCTGAAATGCCATGCTGCACAGGGGTACAAACTTGGGGATATCCGAGGGGGAATAAGTGTCTCAATACCCATGGCTCCTCTTATGGCTATTTCGCGATCTCATAATCTTGCATTGTCTGTCGGCCATGTTTTACTTTGGTTGGCCGGGCTTGCTGGGATCGGCCTTGCTTTTCACCGCTTGAATCGGCAGATTCATAAACACATGGGAACGGAGGAAGCGTTACGGGAGAGTGATGAGAAATATCGTTTGCTGGCTGACAACGTAACCGACAACATTTGGATACTGGACCTGGCGACTTTAAGTTTTACTTACGTCAGCCCTTCCGTCGTAAGCATTATGGGTTATAGTGTTGAAGAGGCAACAGGGCTTCAATTGCAGGATGTTTTAACCCCGTCGTCTATGAAACTCGCAACCGAAATACTGAGCGAAGAGCTGTCTGAAGAGAGTCGGGATTCTGATCCGCCCAGATCGCGCATCCTTGAACTGGAGCAGTATCGTAAAGACGGTACCACTGTGTGGACGGAGGTTTCCACGACGTTTATCCGTGATATTGAAGGGCGCCCATCGTCGATACTGGGGGTCACCAGAGATATCACCGGCCGTAAATTAGCAGAAGATAAAATCGCACGTTTTGGCCGCATCTTCCAAGATTCATTGAATGAAATATATTTATTTGACGCAGATACATTGAAGTTCACTCAGGTGAATAATGCTGCTCAGCATAATCTGGGTTATACGATGGCAGAATTTCGAGAAATGACACCTCTTAATTTAAAACCTGAATTTACAACTGAATCGTTTGAAAAAATGGTAGCGCCTCTACGCAAAGGTGAAAAGGAAAAGATTGTTTTTGAGACTGTTCACAAACGTAAAGATCAATCGCATTATGATGTGGAAGTCCATTTGCAGTTTCTGAAACATGAACACGAAGCGCTATTCGCAGCGATTATCTTGGATAGAACCGAACGTAGGCAGGCGGAAGAAGACAAGAAAAAACTGGAAACCCAGCTTCAACGTGCTCAAAAGATGGAGGCCATTGGAACCTTAGCAGGAGGGGTGGCCCACGATCTCAACAATATCCTTGGTGGTCTTGTAAGCTACCCTGAATTGTTATTGTTACAACTCCCCATAGACAGCCCTTTAAGAAAATCAATCTTGACCATAAAAAAGTCAGGAGAAAAGGCAGCAGCGGTTGTTCAGGATCTATTAACATTGGCGAGGAGAGGCGTTGTTGTCACAGAAGTGGTCAATCTGAATGATGTTGTCGATGAATATCTGAAAAGCCCGGAGCATGAAAAACTTCGATCGTACCATCCCGGAGTTCATATGGAAACCCATATTGAAAAAGGCACCCTCAACATATTGGGATCATCCACTCACCTCTCTAAAACCGTCATGAACCTGATTTCCAACGCCGCCGAGGCCATGCCTGAAGGGGGAACGCTAACCGTTTCCACGGAAAACCGATACATTGATAGGCCCATAAGAAATTATGACGATTTAAAGGAGGGTGATTACGTTGTGCTCACCATCTCAGACACCGGGACAGGTATTTCCCCCGATGATATGGAGAAGATCTTTGAACCGTTCTATACCAAAAAAAAGATGGGAATAAGCGGAACAGGCTTAGGCATGGCTGTAGTATGGGGAACGGTCAAGGATCATAACGGATATATCGATGTCCAAAGCACTAAAGGGAAAGGAACAACATTTACCCTTTATTTTCCCGTAACCCGTAAAGAATTACCCGAAGATAGATCCGATCTCGCCATTGAGTCCTATAGCGGTAATGGAGAATCCATTTTGATCGTAGATGATGTGGCAGAGCAAAGGGAAATAGCCTCCGGTATGCTGAAAGAGCTGGGTTATTCGGTCGTATCGGTTTCAAGCGGGGAAGAGGCTGTTGAATATCTGAAGACCAACAAAGTTGATTTATTGGTATTGGATATGATTATGGACCCTGGTATGGATGGCCTTGATACGTACAAGAAAATTATCGAAATCCACCCAGGGCAAAAGGCAATCATTGCCAGCGGGTTTTCTGAAACAGACCGTGTCAAAGCGGTCCAGAGTCTGGGTGCACGAGCATATATAAGAAAGCCGCTATTGTTGGAAAAGATGGGCCTTGCAGTTAAAAAAGAGTTGGGTAAATAGGCAGGTTTGATCTCGACCTCAATGCTAACTTAACTATGAAACATCCGTTTGATTTCATGGGGAAATAGTGTAAGATTGATCTGGCAGTGTAGCACGATTTCAGGTATCGTCGGGGTGAAAAATAATGCATGAAAGGTTCAATCGATGACCCTTAACCCGGACTCTGGATTTGTGTGGAAATAATGCTAAACTAATGTGATGTCTCTGGTGATGAAAACAATGCCCTTCAAGACATGACCTAAACCAAGAAGTGGAGAAATAATAGGAATTGCAAAGGCTCATACCACAGTGTCTAAGGCACAACAGGTATGGGCGAGGGTATTTAGAGGATTTTCTGATGGCCAAGAAGCCAACCTACGAAGAATTGGAACAGGAACTAGATGAGGAAGTTGTAAAGCGCAAACAGGCCGAAAAAGCTCTTCGAGAGAGTGAAGAAAAGTTCAAATTACTCTATGAAAAAGCGCCTATAGGCTACCAATCTTTGGATGAACACGGTCACTTTTTGGAGGTCAACCAAGCGTGGTTGGATACCTTAGGATATACCCGAGAAGAGGTCATTGGCAAATCATTTGGTGATTTGCTTCACCCGGATTGGGTTGATCATTTTAAACAGAACTTTCCTCGTTTCAAGGCCATCGGTGAAATTCCTGACGTAGAGTTTGAAATGGTGAAAAAAGACAGATCTCTCATCATGGTGAATATCAATGGAAAGATTGGGAGAGACGAGAAAGGGAACTTCAAGCAAACGCACTGTATTTTGCACGACATAACCTCGCAAAAAAAATCTGAGGAGGCATTGAGGGAAAGCGAGGAAAAATTTCGAAATTTTGCTGAACAATCGATTGTTGGCATCTATCTCATCTCAGATGATGTCTTCAAATATGTTAACCCGAAATTTTCGGAAATGTTCGGCTACAGTGTTGATGAATGCCTGAACAACATGCATTTTCCGCAACTTGTGCATCCCGAGGATTTGGTTACGGTTCAAAAACAGGTAGGGAGACGGTTATCTGAAGAAACGAAAGTCGTTCGATATTCTTTCAGAGGCATCAAGAAAAATGGCGAGACAATCCACGTTGATATTTTTGGCTCTTCTATGGTTTTAAAGGGCAAGACTGTTGCCACAGGAAGCTTGTTGGACATCACCGAGCGCAAGCGCGCCGAGGAGGCGCTGCGGGAGAGCGAGGACCTCCATAAAGAAGCCCAAAGGGTTGCACACATCGGTCACTGGGAACTATACCCGGAAATCGGAACTCCGGTATGGTCTGACGAGATATTCCGCATCTTCGGCCTCAAACCGCAGGAAGGAGAACCATCATTCACAGACCACGAAACCCATTTACACCCCGATGACTGGCCTTTACTGAAAAAGGTGGTTACACTGGCAAGCTCGGAAGGGACACCTTTCAATATCATTTTTAGAATCGTTCAGCCGGATGACGAAATTCGGTGGATGCACGCCATAGGGACTACCACCAAGGACGAGAAAGGCAAAGTCACCAAACTGTTCGGTACGGCCCAGAACATCACAGACCTCAAGCGGGCGGAAGAAGAACGGGAAAGACTTATTAATGAACTTCAAGAAACGCTTGCTGAGGTCAAGACATTAAGCGGGATGCTTCCTATTTGCTCTAACTGCAAGAAAATACGCGATGATAAGGGTTACTGGAATCAAATCGAATCCTATATCGGTAAGCACTCTGAAGCGAAATTCAGCCACGGCATTTGTCCTGCATGTGCAAAAAAGCTTTATCCAGAATTCGATTTGTACCCAGAAACAAAATGAAGGATGATTCTCCTGATGGTTTAGTCGCCTGCAACACAAGTCACGCTTACCTATATAAACCTGGAATTTCAAACCCTTACTAAGAAAGTCAGGACTACATCTTGCAGTCCTAACCCCGTCGGTCACGTTCATCCGGTCTCAAATCGTTAACCCCACCTCAACACATCGAGTAATGTATCTCCTGTTCGCAAGCGCCAACTGCCATATTACTGAATAACAGTCAACAGCAGACTTGTCCCCAATTCTTCACTCTCCCGAGGCATTGTTCCACCTCAGGCGTGATATTGACAACAGGGGAACAAAATATGGGGAAAAAATCAATCCCAAAATATTGCGCGTTGAAGAAAATCTGAAGAATTTGAACAGGAAACAATGTTTCTTGACCCCGATCATGCCATGCATTAGTATATACAGGGTTTTCATGAAAACATATACGGATTAAAGAACTTTTCCGGAATTGTCATTACAAAAGAGCATCATTTTTCGAACAGGTTCCAGTGAACAATAAAATCAAAACCTACACACTTTCCGCTGAAAAAAGGGAGACCTGCCTGCAACGAATCTCCGGTTTTCTTGAAGAGGATCTGAGCATTCTTTTTGCCTATGCCCATGGTTCGTTTTTGGAATCTTCCCGTTTTCGGGATCTGGATATCGCTGTTTTTCTGATACCCGACAACCTGCCCCTTCGCCCCTATGTTTTTGAAATAGAACTTGAAACCGCTATCATTCAACACCTGGAATTTCCATTCCCCGTGGATGTGAAGATTATGAATTCCGCCGGTATTCCCCTTCAATACCACGCCCTCAGCGGCAGACTGCTGATGGACCGAAACCCGGACATGCGATTGGCGATAATGACGAAGATTGCATCCCTTTATCTGGACATCGCTCCCATTCTCACTTACCACACCAAAGAGGCTTTTTCCCGTGATGCTCAACCCTGATCGAATACGCGCGAAACTTCAGGATATTTCCGGTGCCCTGGAAAGGCTGAATCGGTTCGGAACCATGAGCCGGGAAGCGTTCCTCGCGGACGAAGATGCTCAGGATATTGCTCGGTCCCGTCTTTTGACCGCCATGGAAGCGGCTTTGAATATCTGCTTTCATCTTTCGGCGAAAAAACTGGCCCGGGTTCCCGAAGGATATACGGAATGTTTTCTCACGCTGGGGAAGGCCGGTCTCATAGAGCCGTCACTGGCCAAAAGACTGGGAACCATGGCCGGGTTCAGGAATCGCCTGGTTCACGTCTATTGGGATGTGGATTATGACCAGGTTTTCGATATCATTATCCATGACCTGAAAGACTTGGAACTTTTCTCTCAGGAAGTGGCTGAACTGCTGTGATGTTGTTGCCGTAAAGGAACTACAGAGCGTAAGAGGAGTAAGGGAACTTCCAAAAAATAATCTACGCATCCTGTTTTCCCTTTTGCCCGTCTTCTACGTTGTGATAACAGGCACATAGCCCACTATGCACCTGTCATCACGCCTTGAAGACGAACAAAAGTTCTGCACGATATGCGTATATTATTTTCTTCCAGTTCCCTAATAGGGAGTAATTGAGCACCTCCAAGGCGAGGGTTTTTCGCCCATTCCCCCCAAAGGAGTCAATAATAGCCAAGGCCAAAAGACCAGCATATACATTATAAGTCTTTGAAATTCCAGTATGAGATACTAGTATCCTCCACAATCTCCACGGCCCTGATCGCAGGTAGCTTTCGAATAATCAGGATTGGTACAATAATAACTGCTGGGGTCTGAACAATAAGTTATTGACCCTCCACAGGTCCATCCACCTTTATATTTGCAATCGCAGGCAACATCATGGGGAGGAAGTTTAGAAAGTACACATCCTCCGCGTTTATAGTTACAGTCACATTTCGAGTCACTATAAGCTAAGCAGTCTCCATTACCAAGAATACATGTTTGAAGTGATAAATCCGGGTTAGTACAATAATTAGAGGCGCGGTTACATGAAGTGACTAAATCACCCCCACATGTCCATCCTCCTTTATACTTGCATTTGCAGGTTTGAAACCTGGGAGCGGGAAGTGAAAGGGAACAACCGCCTGGATGATAATCGCAATCACATTTGTTTGAATAATTAAATAGTTGATTGTTTCTAGCAGGCGCTATAGGGCTATTTACATCGGCAAGAGTTAACCCTTTTTCTCATGCAACTCTCACCAGTTTAGCCGGGTCGTTCGTCATAACTCCATTAACACCTAAATCTATATATTTCCTCATTGATGATTCCTTATCCAGAGTCCAGATATATATTAAGCTACCAATGGTTCCAACCTGATATTGCTTTACAGCTTGCCTAATTGCATCGTAATAAGTCGAAGCTACGCAAGCCGATATTCCAGTACCATAAACTCTATTGTTATTAGGAAGGTAACGAATTAGGGTGTCCACGGTCATATATGTTTTGTCTCCACCCATATCGATCGTAAAATACATTTGTGATTTATATGGAGAGGAGTTTGCTCTTGTTCCAGCCTCTGACATATAGTATCCATTGGTCAGGTAGGGTGCGCCAATAATTACTTTACCATTATATCCCTTGCTGAATAAATGATCTTCAAGTAATTTTACTACATTTCTTCCTGCAGTTCTTTGTTTATTTTCGCTATCTTTCTTGCCTAGTTTGCTATCTATGACCACTAATGCAAAACCGGAGGTATTAATTCTATTGATATGTGCTATATGTTCTAAAAGAGAAGTTTTGGAACTATTTGCGGAACAATCTCCAAGTACAGAGCACATCGGCGGCCAGAACTCTCTAGGAGAACAAGTACAATCACATGGCAAACCATGCTTAAATTCTGTGGGGTTTCCATTATCATCAAAATTCAAGTCAATCTCAACTCCATTGGCACCTTGACTGTAAGCCCAAGTTACTGCAATAGCTGTGTTCGCCATATGTGCAATGGCGTAAAAACGTCTATCGTTAGGATTTGTCTGTGAAAAAGCTAACGTTGTTGCAGGAGACGAATTTGAACTTTCCACATCTCTTGCGAAAGAATCATGAACGCTTTCAATACCGGGTTCTAAAGAATCATCAGCGGTTTCAACAAAATCGATAAGATCACCATCTTGAATTTTAATAGAAGACGTTATGACGTCACCATTTACATAGAGTTCATAGCCCACATATTCACCGGGTTCTAATGTTACAAAATTATTGGCATCCATATAAATTCTTACAGTTTTTAAAGCCTCCAAAAGCTCTTCCTCTTCAGCACTAATGTCATTTGAATTAATCTCCTCACCAATGCTTATGTCACCTTCGCTGAGGATTATTTTTTCTCCTTCAAATGGTCCAGTGAGAAATATTAGAGAGTCTGTATCTCTTGGTTCTTGATAATCGCTTCCACCATCACAGCCAAATAAAAGGATACAAGAGACTAATACAATTACACTCAGAGAGCAAAACAGTTTTAGTTGTGATTTCATAGGATTTCCTCCCAGGCTGATTATAGTGATTATAAGATTATAGGGGGACAGACCACGTTTTTTTGTGTCCCGTGTTCCCTTTCACATGTTCACCTTCTTCTTGCCTCGCAAAAGATCGAAAGCGAAAATAAACGGGGTCTGCCCCCTATTATGTTACAATTATGTTCACCCATCCAATACCTCTCGAAGTGCAGCAGCCAGATGCCGCAAGTCAATGGGTTTTTCAATGTATTTGCGGGCGCCCAGCGCAATGACGTCCGTTTCGGACATTCTCTCGCTGTAGCCGGTACAGATGATCACCAACATTTGCGGTCGAATTTTAAGGACTTCCGCGGTCAGTCTGTCGCCGGTCAATCGAGGCATGGTCATGTCGGTTATGATAACATCAAATTGATCCGGGTCGGCTTTAAACCATTCCAGGGCCTCTAAAGGTTTTGTCGTACTTTGAACCTGATAACCCAACCGCTCCAAACGCTGGTGGTTCAGGTTCACCATGGATTCTTCGTCATCCACAAAAAGGATTTTTTCAGAACCCCCTTTGATTTGTCCCTCGGGCTTCTTTTCTGCCTCAGAGGTCTTTTCCAATGCGGGGAAATAGATCTCAAAGATGGTTCCCTTCCCGAGTTCGCTCTCAACAAGGATACCACCACCATGCCGCTTCACGATGCCGTGGACTACCGAAAGCCCCATTCCCGTACCCTTGCCTATGTCTTTGGTGGTGTAATAGGGATCAAAGATTCGATCCATAATTTTGGGTTCAATACCATCACCCGTATCCTTCATTCCAAGTCTGACGTAGGGACCGGGGGAAAGGACCCAATCAAAGCAGGGCTTCTCTTTCTGAAGAAGAATATTTTCAAGGGTCATTTCCAGAAGTCCCCCGTTTTCAGACATGGCATCGGCCGCGTTGGTTACCAGATTCATCACAATCTGATTAATTTGAGTGGCATCACCCATAATACTACATTGTTCATGCGAAAATTGCTGCTTGAACTCGATGCTGGCGGGGATGGCGGATCTTAGCATTTTCATGGATTCTTTTATGATTAGCGCCATATCCATGGGCTTGGTCACCTCGCCGGCCTTACGGCTGAAAGAGAGCAATTGATGGACCATATCTTTCGCCCTGATGGAAGCCTGCTTAATTTCCTTTAAAGAGTCAATTGCGGGATTCCCATGGGGAATATCATCGGAGGCCAGTTCCGCATTTCCGAGGATAATGGCCAAAATGTTGTTGAAATCATGGGCAATCCCACCTGCCAATGTCCCGATGGCTTCCATTTTCTGAGACTGCTGGAGCTGGGATTTCAATTTATTCTTTTCTTCCTCTACCCGTCTGTGATCGGTAATATCGTAATGTTGAAGTACCACAAACTCTAATTTACCTTTGCGATTCACCACCGGATTTCCGGTGACTTCCATAAAAATTTTTTCTGGACGAGATGTGGGTGTTCCCGTTGACTCTGACGCAATGGCAATATCAAAATCAATTTCCCAGGTTCGCGATTTCTTTTCATCGAATATTTCCCTCAACAAGGGGATTATCCCAGCATTAACGGCCGCCTGGTCTTTAAAAACATTGTAACCTGAATCAATAATAACTTCTTCTTCAACACCAAACATTTTGGAAAATTCATTGTTTACTTTGAGTATGGTTCCATCCGGGTTATAAAAGCACATACTCGTTGTTGATTGCTCAAACATTTGTGAAAATAACAATTCACTCTCCCGTAACGCTTCTTCCGCCCGCTTGCGATCGGTGATATCGGTACAAACGCCAATCCACTTGTCCGGATGGCCTTGATTGTCAAGGATGGGAAGCCCGTGGTCCTGCCAATGCCTATAGCTACCGTCCCTGTGTTTTATCCGATATTCGTAATGAATGGGCTCCGTTTCTGTCCTGTGCAGTTCTACTGCGTTTTCAAGTTGATCTTTGTCTTCAGGATGAATTAACGCGATCCAGGCGCCGATTTCCCTTGAAATTGACCCCGGCTCGTAGCCCAGCAGGCCGTCGATGTCACCGAACCATTCAAGAGCATCGGTGGACACATCCCATTCATAGATCAAATCATAGGCTGCCTTTCCAGCGATCCTAAGGCGCTCCTCGCTCTCCAGCAGCGTCTTCTCCGTTTGCTTTCCGTGCTCAATTTCATTCTCAAGCAGTTCTACGGATGTGGTGGTCTGTTGGAGCTTAGTTGCCATGCTGTTGAATGAGCGGGCCAGATTGCCAAACTCATCATTTCGCCCCGCATCAATTCTGTATTCAAAGTCTCCTTTTCCAATTTCTTCGGTAGCCTTATCAAGTATCGCAAGCGGTTGCGCGATCTTCCGACCAATCAGGTAAGAGACTAAAACCAGAATCACAATTATTCCAGCGCCCATCAAAATAATCGACTTAATCAAATCAACGACCGGTGCTGTGACGCCGCTCATTTGACGATAGCAGATAACATACCATGATTCACCCGTGTTTCCCTTTTTATGATCAATGGATTCAAAGGTTCCCCCAAAACCATATCCTTTCTCCCCTTTCGTCAGTTTAATTTCTGAAAGCCCCACAAGATACTCTTTCCCGGAATCGTGGATAATGAAGGATTCGCTCTCTTTGCTTCTTAATTTCTTGAAAACAGAATCATGAATCTGTGTGCTCAATGGTTCAAAGCCTTCTTCAAAGACAACGATTCCGCCAGAGCGGGTCAGTTTGAATTTTCCGACTAATATGTCCCCTGCACCGGATATCAGTTCGCTGATACTACCAAGGATATTGAGATTGCATTTTAATATGCCGATTATTTCCGTGCCTTTTCTGATAGGGACAACAAGCCCCAGTACATATCCGCCAACACTGTCATCATATCCGCGGTCATCGAAAAACACCGCGCCCTCCCCATTATCATAAGACCCCAACCACCAGTATTTATGCCCATGGGCAAGGGTTGACAGCTTTGAAGTTGATGCAACCAGGGCGCCAAATTTATTGGTAAGGAAGATTTCCCCGTACTCGCCCTTGAGGATGGCCTGTTGGTTTTTTAGAAAGGTCGATACTTTATTATCAGTGAATTTCAGAATAAAACCGTCAGCAGGGTCTTTTATTGATTTCCATTTTTCATTTAGAAGTTTTATGGATTCTTTTCTCTTTTCATCAGACAGGTTAGCATAGGAAGCATTACTCGTCTCCAAGGCCTTTTTAATGATGGGTGTATTCGCCAGCGTCAGGGCAGTTTTCACTTTTTCATAAAGAAAATGATCAATGTCACCTGAAACCTCATCAGCAATGGATCTTGTGTACATGGACTGTGATTTTATAATCGCATTGTAGCTGATTCTGTATATGGTAAATGATAACAGGATCAGGACGATCATACCGGTTATCAAAATAGCAAGAGAAAGCTTATTTGAAAATTTCATGACTACGATCTCCATCAGGGTTCAATAGAATAGTCCAGCATTGAATAGGGGGTCAAATATTGCCTATTTTTCCAGTTCTTTCTTAACGGCAACCCCTATCTTTTCCAACAAGAACGGCTTTCTAATATACGCTCCCGCACCTAGGCTCATGACTTCTTTTACACGGTCTGTTTCAGAAAATCCGCTCGCAATTATCGCCTTTTGCCCAGGGTGAATTTCGAGGATTTTCCTGTAGGTGTCGAGGCCGTCCATCCCCGGGTCCATAATCATATCCAATAGCAATAGATCAACCTTGTTGGTCTCCAGATATTCAACAGCCTCTTCCCCGCTTGGGACCATTTCGACCAAATAACCCAGCTCATTCAGCATTCCCGAGGCGATGTTCCTTTGTTCTTCCACATCATCTATGACCAAAATGGATTCCCCGTCACCGCCATAAGATCCGATGGTGAAATGGGATTTATCTTCAGGCAATTTGTCACGGGTTACCGGAAAATAAAGGGTGAAGGTGGTTCCTTTCCGTTCAGTGCTTTGGACATCGATATATCCGTTATGATCCTTTACCGTTCCCCATACCACAGCCATGCCCAGGCCCGTTCCGCTTCTTCCCATCTTCTTTTTGGTATAGAACGGTTCGAAGATTTTCTCCATATCATCGGGAGAAATCCCGATTCCGGTATCGGAGATGATAAGAACCACATAATCGCCCTCTTTTACATTGTCATAACCCCTTATGGGCCTGTCTATGTATCGGTTCTCCGTGGATACAGTCAGCATCCCGCCTTCGGGCATGGCCTCGGCAGCATTGGAAACCAGGTTCATGACAGTCTTGGAAAGGTGGGTGGATGATCCCAGTATGTTGAGGGTGTCTTTTTCAAGATGGGTATTCATATGAACACCGGGATGGTATGATTGAAGCTTTTCATGCTCGGGGCTTTTCAGGTATTCAGCGATAACATCGTTCACATTGACCACTTCAGTGGCAACAACGCCTCTCCTCGCCAATGTTAATAGATCCTGAACAACCGCTGCTGCCTTTTCTCCCGACTTTTGTATGGTTAAAATTGATTTCCTTAAAGGGCTGTCTTCGGGGAGTTGCAGCAATAGCAGTTCGGGATAACTGACTAGACCACCCAGGATATTGTTGAGATCGTGGGCCACACCACCTGCTAAGGTTCCTATGGCCTCCATCTTCTGAGCGTGCTGGAGCTTGGCTTGTAGCGCCACCCTCTCTTTTTCTGATTCTACTCTTTCAGTTATATCAATAGCTATCCCCAGGATTGCAGACTTTTTCGTCATGGTTGTTTTAAAGGGAATTTTGGTTGTCTGTAGAAACCTTATATTCCCTTTTGAATCTGTAATCTGCTCTTCGGGGATAAACTTTTGTTCCCCGGATTGAATAACTTCCAGGTCGTCTTTAATAAAAGATGCAGCATCCGCTTTGTTGGAAGCGAAATCCATATCAGAATTACCGGTTAGATTCTCAACAGTCGTTCCATAGGCATCTGCAGCTGCCTTATTTACAATTATATATTTCCCCTTTTCATCCTTTACAAAAATAAAATGAGGGACAAGATCAATTATCTGTCGTAGATTTGATTCACGCTCCTTCAACGCCTCCTCCGCCTCCTTGTAATCAGTAATGTTCCGGGCAATCTGGATGAGGTTTACAATATCACCCGATTTATTTTTAATCGGTACAGCATAATCCTCCCAGAACGACCGCCCCTTGAATCCTTTTATATCCGTTTGGGCTATTACCGCATGCTCAATTCTATCACTCTCAAGAGCCTTTTGGGTTGGGCATCCGGGGCATGGGGTGTCTCTTCCCAAAAGGGCTTCATAACAGGTGTTCCCCACCAATTGTTCAAGACCTGTTTTCAGTTCTGCGGTATTTGCTTTATTCGCCCAAATCACCCTCATATCTTTATCAACGAGCCTGATTGTATCAATGGTAGCATCAAGAATTGCTGTTTTCTGAGCCTCACTCTCCCGCAGCGCTTCCTCGCTCCGTTTGCGAGAGGTGATGTCTATAATTGTCCCAATCAGTCCCCTGATGTTTCCCTCACTGTCATTAAAAGTCGCCTTGTTGAAAATGATATCATGCAGTTCGCCATTCGAGGTTCTCCATTGAGATTCGTAAATCTGTACTCCTCCATTATTAAAAAGTTCCTCATCATGGCGATGATATACTTCCGCGAGTTCCGGCGAATGGATGTCAAATACGGACTTACCTATTAACCGTTCTTTTGTTGCACCAAAGAACCTCCCAAAAGCACTGTTGAACCCAAGATATTTTCCGGCCCTGTCTTTATAAAAAACAGGTGTCGAGATTGCATCGATCAGCGTTTTCGAAAAAAATTCACTCTTCTGAAGTACCTCCTCAGATTTTTTTTGCGCGGTTATGTCGTGCAAAATGCAGTGCGTTTGTTTGAAGTCCCCTTTCTCGTCTCTCCCGATCTTTCCATTGATATTCACCATGATGAGAGATCTGTCTTTTTTCACCATTTCAAACTCTACGTCAGGAATTTCACCGATGGCCTTGAAGCGAGGGAAATTTTCTTTGAAATAGTTCCGCCATTCGGGATGAAGGAAATCACTAAATGATTTACCAATGACCTCTTCTCGGGTATATCCTAAGGTATCCAACCACGCTTGGTTGACCTCCAGAAAGTGACCGTGTTCATCCAAAGATTGGTAACCGAGAGGCGCTCTTTCATAGAGCAATCTAAACTTTTCCTCGCTCTTTCTAAGAGCGTTCTCGGCCTGCTTCCGCTTAACAACTTCCTCCTCCAGCTTCTTGGCACTTTGTTCCAATTCTTCGTAGGTTGGTTTTTTGGCCATCAGAAGATGCTCCAGATACACTCAAAATGAAAAAGCCATGCTCCGTTTTTTCTTAGACAATGTAGTAAATTGCGGGGACAACATATCAATTACCATTCTTCTTTGGTTTTCTCCAGGGTTTTCGAGGCCTCAATTTCCTGCCAAACAAACGTTCCAAGCGTGTGACAAAACTCACATCGCCCAACGGGCGACCTGTTTGTTCATGCTTGCGGATGGGGTCCATTTCCGATGGCCCTATGGCTTTCGCCAAGAAATCCCCCCATATTTGACAGATCGACTTTCAGGAAATAAACAGGTCCTTGGTTGAAAAATTCGGGTCACTGGTCAGATTGACCCCGAGCCGCCGTAGACCCGCCTCGTCGCCGGGCGTGGGCATGTGTGTCATATGGACTTCG
>Ga0233437_1001732_pt1 | contig 37752 bp, 49 predicted proteins | sample SI_122_August201_FD_182714 | JGI IMG/M metagenome (GOLD analysis project Ga0233437, IMG submission 182714) | Seawater microbial communities from Saanich Inlet, British Columbia, Canada - SI_122_August2016_200_MG | ecosystem: Environmental > Aquatic > Marine > Inlet | place: Canada: British... | reverse complement strand
TCTATAACGGCGAGCCTTGGGTCACTCATCGTCCTTTTCTCCCTTGATGGTCGCTAGCCAGACGCCTCTGCCCTGGGTCACCTCAAAGTCCGGGCTCTCGCAATGGGTGCACTTGACGTATACGTGGGCCATCTCCGGGACGAAGTGGATTGCCTCTGATATGTCCTCTGTCAATCCCTGTGCCTTGAAGTCCCACTCGTTGCCGCACACCCGGCACTTGAACTTTGCTGGCTGCGTCTTGAGTACGAACTTAGCGTCCTTGAAAAGCTCCGTCTTTAGCTGCTCGAAGGTGAACTCCAGGACATCATGGTCAATTTGCTGTAGCTCTCCTATCATGATAACTACCTCAGTAACCTTGTTGAGGCCGTTCTCCTCAGCGAACTTCTGTGCCGTGGTGATTACGCCCTCGGCAAGTGCCCATTCATGCATGAGGCTTGTTCATATTTCCCCCGATATAGATGTTGCCAAGAACCAAGCATGGAAGATAACGCAAACAGAGTACTAAACTGAGCACTAGTCATCAACTCGATCTTTTGACGGTTAATAACCCTCATTTTCCCAAGCCCGTTCATCGGGGTTGGGAATCGGGTTCAACCTCAGCACCGCTGATATGATAATATCTAGTGTTCTTACGTTATTCCGGAATACCTCTACATTGAGTACTTCAGAAACGGGGTGGGTTACGTTGTAGCAACCTGTTACCTGAGCTGGGCTATGATCTCTTGATACTTTTTTCTCAGAGTGAACGCTAGGTCCCGCCTTTCGAACGGCGAGTGACGATAATACTGGTCTAGAACCGCCTCGCTTGAGGCTACGACGATATACGTTAGTAGCAGGATCATCGAGATCACTAACTAGTACCTGGTTCATTGCTACTCATGCGTCATCATAAGCCATATGTGCCCAAGAGTCAGGTGCCTCATAAACAACCAATAAAAACAGCCGATTCCATCATCATGCGATCTCATGAACAAGTACCTAGACATGCTGGAGAAATCCGGGAACAGCCTGATGATCTACAAGGAAGGGGAATTATTATTCGAGAGCGCCCTTGGCGGTATCCGGCCACACCTCAAAGCCATCGACGAGCATGGAGGCGCCCTGGAGGGCACTTTGATGGTGGATAAAATTCTAGGAAGGGCGGCAGCTTTCCTAGTTATCTATAGCAAAGCAGCGGAGGCAATCACAAACATTGTCAGCACCCCAGGTAAACAGGTCCTTGATGCCTACCATCTGAAGTTCAGCTACCGCGAGGAGGTACTTCATATCAAGATGAAGAACGGTGTTATTTATTGCCCATTTGAGAGCATGGTTCAAGGAATATACGATCCTGAAGAGGCATACGCTGCTATCGTGGAGAAGATGGAGAGCTTTAGGAATCCTTCTTCATAGCCAGGATTGCTGGTATCGAGCCAAGGTTTAACGCTGCCCCGATTAGAAATATCGTGCTATAGGGAAGATAAAGTGTCAATATCCCTGATGCGATGCTTCCCAGGGTAGAGCCGAGGCTGAACACGCTGGCTAGGTACGAGATGCTTATTGTCTTTATCTCGGGCTCAACCAGGTCCGTGAGGAAGGCCCACTCGGATACCGCCCTCGTCCCCCAGCATATGCCATACAGCCCCAACGCCATTCCAAGCATCAACACGCTTTTCGTGTAGGCTATCATGGAGAACGATACTACGAGCAACCCGTATGCACCCAGCATCAGTGGCTTTCTTCCTATCCTGTCGCTGACACTTCCGGCAGGATAACGTGAAAGCATGTTGGCGAACCCTCTTACGGTGAACAGCATAGCTACCACGGACTCGCTGAAACCCAGCTGCTGGACCGCGTATATGCTGAAAAGTGCCAAGAAAAGGCTCTGGGCTGCGCTGAAACTTGCCCTGCAGTAGCTAAGGAGCAGGACGTTTCTGTTCCTGAGAATCATCTTCATGGAATCCGCGGTGCTGATCGTTGGCTTCTCCCTGATCCTCGTCTCCCTTTCCCGGATATTGGTGGGTGCCATGAAGACAAGCAGCGCTATCCCGAACAGCGGAACTATTGCTGACAGCCAGAAAAGGCCGGTGTATCCGATTGATTCTACGAGCCTTGAGCAGGCGGCTGGGCCGATAAGCATACCGAGTCCGAGAAATGTGAGATATCTGCCCATGGCGTCACCCTGCCTTTCGGGTGGAGCCGCATCGCTTACGGTGGACATGGCGGTCTGGTTGAAGCTGCTGGATGTGAAGCTGCTCACCGCGATGGCGAGCAGGAAATGGGTGTATGTCCTTGCATAGATGAAGAACACAGAAGCTACCCCAGAGACGAACAATCCGATAATCATGGTACGGAGCCTGCCAATCCTCTCTGCGACACCACTCAATGGGATCCTGAGTATTAATGGGATAAAGCTCTGGATGCTTAGCAGGATACCCAGCTGGACAACGGTGATACCCCTGCTTGTGAGAAACAGGCTGTATATGGGTTGAATTAGTGTAAAGTTCAGGACGAAGGTGGTGGCCGCTAGCATCAGAGCGTATATTCTGGAATCGTACCCGCTCATTCCCTCTCCTCCTCTCGGCTCCAAAACCTTCACCGATATATTAAGCATTGTCCAACGATGGGTTTAAGTTTCTACGAATCCAGTTCAATAGATTCATCCAACGGTGAGAACATGCTGGACGAAATTTTTGAACTAGTGGGCCGGATAGAGAGTGAGGGACTCCGGGAAAAGGTAAATCTCTTCCTCAAGAACCCTCCCAGTGACGTAGATGCACCGGCATTACCTCTTGAAGTCTGCCCAGCTGGGGCTTTCCAGCATCATAGCTATGACGGAGGGCTATTGCAGCACACTCTGGGTGTCACGAAACTCTCGTTGACGCTTTCTGATCTCGTGGAATCTCTCTACGGGGGCACCGTGGAGCGTGACACAGTGCTCGCGGGGGCTATCCTCCACGACGTGATGAAGTGTTACTGCTACGAAGAGCGCGGCGAGGGAGGGTACAGGACCAGTGATTTCGGTGGGAAGGTGGACCATCTCACACTCATGGTGGGTGAGATGATGAAACGCAAGTTCCCGCTTGAGGTCGTCCATGTTGTTGCAAGTCACCACGGTGACGTTGGCCCAACGAGGCCAAAGACGGTTGAAGCATTGATTGTATCTGTTGCAGACCTGGCAGATAGCGACTTGAACGGTAAACTGTTGAGGGCGGCTGAGTACCTGCTCAAAAGGACGGGCACTTACAGACCGAAGCTGTCCAGCAGCAAGGAGGCGCTTGACGTGGTCACGACCAAGGACCGTGAGGGCTGGGAAGGACTGCGAAAGCTATCTGACGAGAGCTAGCTTCCCCCGATTATTTTTTAAACTAGATGACGGGATTTCAAACATTCAGTGGTCGCCTTGAACGTCAAATCAACTGTATCTGTTCTCGTCTTCGGTCTCGCTCTGTACCTGCTGGGCCCCGAGACCCTTCCCTTCAGTATCCTGGGCATGGTTATCGGGCTTGTCATAGTCATAATGATCGGTGAGCCCATGGTGGAGGGGCTTCAGGAGTTCAGCGAGTACACGGGGCTCTCAAGTCACGTTACTGGTATCCTCTCCAGCCTGACATCCAACCTGCCAGAGATGATCATGACCATGTTCATGATTTATTCGCCCCAGCTCAAGGACGTGGCCATACTCTCGGTCCTCCTTGCCTCAGCATTCAACGGACTGCTCCTTGGGATACTGGTAATAATGCTCACCTGGAAAGGGGGAAGCATCGAAATACCCAAAAAGGCGCTTGAGAACGATGTGGAGGTGATAAGGCTGGCCATCGGGTTCAGTGTTATCGTGTTCGGGACGGGCATTATACTGACCCTTAACAGTGAGACCGGCCCCCCGCTGCTCCCGTGGGAGATCCCGGTCTTCATGCTCCTGGCGTACGCGGGTTACCTATTCTTCGTCGCCAGGGGTGGCAGGGGTGGGCACCAGGAACACCAAGCGCACATCCACGAGAAGGAAAGATCATTGGCTTTCGTCAAGCCCATCGTCCTGGGGCTTGTCGGGACCGTGATAGCCGCTGAGCTCATCGCAGGCAGCTCTGAGTTCTTCGTGCATGTCCTGCACCTGAACGTGGTGTTTGCAGCAACCCTCATCGGTTTCGCCGGCAGCGTCCCGGAACATGGTATGGCGTTGATCGGGGCCCGCAAGGGCCACGTTGAGCTTGGTGTCTCAAACCTCCTCTCAGGGATTGTACAGAGCATCATGCTCATCTTCCCCATAGTGGCGCTGCTGGTGCCTGTCTATCTGGACGGCTATGTCCTGTACCAGTTCATGGCCATAGCGGTGACTTTGTGGATATTGTTGAAAAGCATCGTGGACGACGGTAAACTGACTGTTGATGAGGGTGTATCTATCATTGTCATCTACCTGCTTGGTATCCTGCTGTTCGACCAGCTGAGCCTCATCTTCTAGGCGATAGCCCTAAAAGGGGTATGCACCTCATCTTTGCGAGCAGCTGTGACAGAGCGGTTATCGTGCTGGTCTCGAAAACCAGTGGCCTTTGAGCCTCATGGGTTCGAATCCCATCAGCTGCGCCACATCTTTTATTCTAATTGTATTCATTATCCTCGTTCAGCGAGAGGTGAGGGGCTCGGATCCGTTATTTTGATTCGTTTATGAGGTGCGCGCGCAGGGGGGATATAATGTTGACTCACCTGATACACTCATCATCGGTGGTCACAGATTGTTATTTTTATAGAATATTCAAACAAGCCACAGTTTTACCTAAAGTTTGCGATATCCCCAGTTTTGAGTTTATTGTATTATGTCGAGGATTTCGCCCAGTACTACGCTATTCTGTTCCCCTGGGGTGATTGACGTAACTCCACGCACATATTTATCCCTGAGAGGACTACAAAGAGACCTTCCCCCATAAAATCAAAGCAGGGGTAATGGAAAGAGGTTGGATTCATGTTAGAAACTGTGTTGGCTCAGTTGGGAATGGTACTTTTATGACGAGGAATCTGAGCAGGGCATCACTTTCATTATACCAGCAGTGCATTATACCCTTAGGACTATCAACCATAGTATCCTTGATAACCTCCTTTTTCTCTTCACCAATCTCTACAATACCTTTGCCTTCAAGCACATAGAAGACGACATCAACGGGTGTAATGTGCTGTCTGAGTTTTTCACCTGGTTTCAGAGTGAGTTGCATTACGGACGCATGCCCAGATTTGTAAAGTTTCTGGGATTTTACACCATGGGGATTCTTGACCACCTCTGCTTTATCGATGTGAATGGTTTTCATAAAAAATTAGACTGTTTGGCGGTTATTATAGACTTGTTTGATTTTTCTCAGGTTTTCTTGAGCTTTTTGTGCACGATGGTTTTTTAGATTCTTGATTTTGAATGCAATGAAAGGCTGGATCTCAGCGTAAGGGTTTTTAAATTTGACAGAATCAGCGTGAAGCATAATAAACCCTAATCTAATGGCTTCCCTAATTGAACCATTCTCAGTGTTCTCAAATGTACCTACTACGGCTTCTATCTGTTCTTTTTCCAAGTACAAACTCATTCTGGTTCCTTCGTCACCATAACTAAGTTTACTGAAGGATCGAGAAATACCAAATGCTCCTTGCATGGTGATAGGCGCCTCCTGATGATAACCTATACCAAGGTCAATGAGGTCCCTTACAATTTCACTCAAACTTTTCTGTGCATCGTCGGCTAATTTCTGTATCAATTCTTTGAGTATGCGCTCTAATCGTAGAGTGATAAGCCTCATATTAGGTATGACGTTTTGGCATATGTTTATATTTTTCTCCAGACAACTCATATGACGAAGTGTCATATAAGAGGATTAGAAAATGATAAACCCCGCATTACTGATAAAACTTGGTCTCTGGATACTAACAATAGCGACAACCACCTTACTATTGAAGAGAGGAAAAATAACCAGCAGAAACAGGTTAATGTTCCTAATTGCAGGCATAGCCGTATTCGGATTCCTATTCGGCCAACTCAGTCCATTGAACCCGAACCCCATGTCTCTACTAGGAAACTTCGTGCTGAACTTGAAAGGCGCTGAAGTACCTGTACCGCTTCAGCTTTCACTTGTAATGCTGTCGCTGATGCTGGGCCTTGTTGTGGTTTCTAATCGCAGTATATGTGGATGGGGATGCCAGTTAGGCTTGCTCCAAGACGCGTTTTACCACATTCCGTCTCGAAAGATCAATGTCTCTAAGAAGGTGACTTTATGGACCAGGGTTATATTTTTCAGCTTATTCGTGGGGCTGCTATTCTTATCGGGGTTAAATATTCTCGGGTTACTGGACCCATTTGGGGTATTCCAGTTATCCCTGACGACAATCAGTGGTGTAACAGTATTAGGAATAGCGTTGGCTAGCGTTGTGTTCTATAGGCCATGGTGCAGGTTCTTTTGTCCTTTCGGCTTAGCGGGATTGGTTGCTGAGCAGTTTAGCTTCTATAGACCTAGGGTAGACAGAGAGGCCTGTGTTAATTGTATGCAATGTGTCAAAGCATGCCCAACGGGTGCAATGGGGGATTTCTATCAAGAAAATAGATTCCACAATGATTGTTATGCTTGCAGCGAATGTATACAAGCCTGTAAAGTAGATGCTTTAACTTGGTCAAAAGACACAAAATAATAACGTCGGTCAAACTCCGCTTCATTTCTAATGATTATCTCCCCAAGCGCGCGTAGGACATATGACCGAGGACGTCTTTAAAAAAAAGATAGTTAGTCAGGTTGTGGTGCTATTTCGGGTTGGGTATAGGCCTGATCGTAGATTACTTCCACATCAGTGCTTCCACATTCTGGGCAGTCAGCAACGAACTTTCCAGGAGTATAGACCGTTCCACACTTTTTACATTTAAACATCATTCTCACATTTCACCTCCTTTATTTCACTACCAAAATCGGTTTTGTACAATGATTCACAACATGGTTGGTTACGCTACCTAGAAACCACCCAGTCAATCCACCGAGACCCCTACTCCCAATAACGATAAGGTCAACCTCAGTTTCCTCAGAAGCTTTCAGTATTTTCTTGGCAACATATCCCTTTTTGAGCTGAGTGGACACAGTGAGTTTTGGATATTTTTCTTTCAGCGATTTCTTAGCATCTTCAAGAACGCCTACGTGGTATGACATGAGGGCTTTTTCGTGCTCAGCGGTGAAAGCGTTATCATATCCGCCCATACCTGCGTACATTGCTGTAGGCGGGGGCACAACTGTCAGGACAAGCAGGTTTGCACCCCATTTTTCAGCTGAGATTGCTGCGAACTCAACTGCATGTTGTGCAAGTTCTGATCCGTCTGTTGCTACGAGGATTGTTTTGTACATTTTTCTTTCTCCGAGGTAACGTATCTAAAACAACAGTATATGCCTTCAGCCAGTATCATTAATACTCTTACATACTGATATGAAAGAATGTTAGTCAAAATAGAAAGTATTAACCATGTAAACGAAGTTTATCAAATATGGAACGTAGAAAAATTTCAACACTCGGCAAATATTCCTTGATTGTTACTCTTCCAAAAAACTGGACAAAGATGAATAAACTTCAAGGCGGAGATGAGGTCTCAATCAAGATACAAGGAGATGGATCTCTAATTATTCATCCCGAATTTGATTTCAAGGAAAAACAGAACGAGGTCATCCTTCCTATTAACGTCAACGAAGATGTAAAAACAACTCAACGAAAAATCATTGGATGTTATCTAAACGGCTATGATACAATCATATTAAAATCTGGAAAAAATTTTTCACGCGAACAACAGGATGGCATCCGCTCCATTGTTAAATCACTGTACATGAGAATCTATGAGTCCCATGCAAACCATGTCACACTACAAGCGTTCATGGACGAGTCTCTTGCCTCAGTAACGTCAGGCATCGAGAGAATGCACATAATCACCAACTCAATGGCAAAAGATGTGATAATCTCCATGAGGGAATGGGATATAGACCTGGCCAACTCTGTCATCTCCCTGGAAGAAGACGTTGACCAGTTCATGTTCTTCCTCACACGATTGTTGAGAACCGCAGTAAACAACCCATCCCTAGCAAGTAAGCTACAGGTTTCAATGAGCGATTGTTTTGATTACCATATGCTAATCAATCGAATTGAGTATGTCGCCGATTCTTTGACAAGCATCGCAGAGTCCATTATTGAGCTCTATGAACACCGGTCTTCGATCCCAGAAACGATGTTTCAATCTTTGGTAGACTCAGCGATAATTTCCTTTGATTTCTACAACCGGTCAGTTGACACATTTTTCTCAGACTCATTAGTAGACACTGGAGCGATAATAGATTATGCTGACCAGAACAAGTTTCTTGACAATACGTTGCAGGAGCTTCCACATGATGAGAATGAGAAACAAATCGTTATCTTGTGTCATTCTATTCTTGAAAATATCAATCGAATTAGTAATCACACAGCGGATATAGCGGAATTAATTATTGACAGACATTATGTCCCAAGTTAGAAATCGAGCATATTCTGTAAAGCGTTTTTTATTGAACTCCAAACAGAAACAAGGTTATTCCTATAATTAGCGTGCGCGCTCCAATTGAAGAGAGAGCGTGGACACACGCCTTTTACAGGTTCTTTTTCAGTAAACGCACGGATAATGTAATCAACAGTACCGTATACAGGCTCAGGACTGCGATCTCAAACAGTATACTGCCTCCAGTTCCCATTAAAACCCTGAACCCATCCACAGAATAAGTCAAAGGCAACACCATTGCCAAGGACCGTAAAACAACAGGCATCTTCTCCAATGGAATAAAGATCCCACAAAGGAAAATCATAGGAAACCGGAAATAGTTACTAAGAGTCTGGGCCTCAAACACCTCCTTCACGGAGACAGCAACCAGCGCACCTAACGCGGAGTGAACAAGAGCGGTCAGTATCAGTAAGATTATGAAGCCTAGTATGTTGGTTATACGGGCGCCAATGAGTAGTGTGGTCAGCAGAGTCATGACTGTGGAGATGACTATCCCGAAGATGGTGCCACCCAGTATCTTTGACAACATGATGGTTGACAGACTGATGGGTGCTAAGAAAAGCCTCTCAAGGGCTCCGACTCTTTTCTCGAATGTGATCACGATTGCCTCCATGCTGGTTGTTCCGAATAAGACAGCCATGGCTATGAGACCTGGAGCTAGTTCAATGAGCCCCTCGGGGTTTCGTAGGCTGAATGATAAAGCCAAGACTAACGGGAAGAGGATGCCCCAGCTGATGTTTGGTGGTTTGAAGTAGTAGGCTTTGAGGTCCTTCTCGATTATGGCCATTAATCCTTCAAGCTCGTCTTGGAGAGTCATCGTTTACTCTCCTTGTCTACACTCATCTGATCAGAGGAGAGCCCTGTCAGCTTGATGAATGCGTCCTCCATGCTGGGCTTTAACGTATTTAGTTCCGTGATCTTGAACTCTTGTTCCTCAGATAACCGGGATAGAGTTGATATGGTCTCGGAAACACTGCGTGTGTGTATCCTGATTTTCTCACCTTGGATGAGTACTTTACCTGAAAGAGCATCAAAGATGTTTTCATGAATTGGTTTTGATGATTCAATGGATACTTCGAGAATTGGGGTCTCCTGAACGGACTCTTCAATGGCTCTAGGAGTATCGATTTTAATTATTTTACCGTTGACGAGGATCGCGATCCTGTCACAGAGCTCTCCTGCCTCCGCTATGTAGTGGGTTGTAAGGAAGACCGTGATGTCCTTCTCTTTGAAGTTCCTGATCATTCTTCGGAGGTTCCTCGCACTCACAACGTCCAAGCCACTGGTGGGCTCGTCCAGAAAAAGAATATCCGGATCGTGTACGAGAGCTGCCGCTAATACGGTTCTGCGTCTTAGGCCTTTGCTGAGTTTACCGAAGCCCAGGTTCTTGTACTCCTTGAGATTGAAAATGGTGAGGAGTTCGCTGATTTTTTCTTCCCTTGTTGCCTGAGGTACATGGTAAAGCTTTGAGACGAATAATAGGTTCTCGTGGACGCTGAGTTCGGGGTATAGGTTTGATGTCTCGGGTACTACTCCGATTCTTTTCTTGATTTCAACTCTTTCTCGTCGGATATCGAGGCCGTCAATAATTGCGTTTCCGCTTGTTTGTTCTATGAGTCCGGATAGTATCTTTATCGTGGTGGATTTTCCGGCGCCATTGGGTCCAAGGTAGCCGAATACTTCGCCCTTTTTTACATCGAAGGATACGTCGTCGAGAGCAAGTTTTCCGTTGTATTCTTTTGTGAGCTCCTCAACAGTGATTGAGTTTTCCATTCCCTTACCCTGCGATACGTGTATGCGTGCTCGGCTTCTTTCTATTTGTCTAGTTCCTGTAATTCCTCTTTAATTCCCTCTAACTCCTTCCCAAGACACTCAGCCTTGTGCTGAAGCATAGCTTTCTTCTCTTCCTTTGTTAGATGTTTTCTTCCATGGCAACCGCAGCTGCCGTCGCATCCTTGTTTATGCATTTTCATACCACGATTTATTACCAGAATTAAAGTATTTATACTATCAAGTTAATAGCATAATAGTTGCTATTGGAGAGTATAGTAATGGAACAAATATGCTTCTGCCCCGTTAAAGGAGTGATCGATATAATCAGTAAGAAATGGGCGCTTCTCATTGTGAATTCGTTGGGTAACTTTGGGGTTCAACGTTTCAAGGACCTGCAATCGAGGCTCAAGGGAATCAGCCCAAAGTCTCTTAGCGATACATTGTCTCGGTTGAGTGAAGAGGGTCTTGTGAGCCGTGAGAGTTTCAATGAGATCCCTCCACGGGTAGAGTATAGGCTTACTGACGCAGGTCTTGAGTTCAGGGAGGCTATATTACCGTTGATACGTTGGGCTGCCCAACGTGATGGCTGGGATGCAGATAGATGTCCATCTTGCGGTCATGATCATAACAAGGAAGGCTGTTACTGTAGTAACATCCCGACGAGACGACAATAGCGTCCCTCTTTTAAGAAGAATATATTGAAGGAAGTAATTCGTGAATGAAATGGGAATTTGATTCACTGAGATAACTACAATTCGAAGAATTGCCTTCTAGGTTGACAGAGTGAATACTGTGATATTGGAGTTTATTGGGAATACCTTGAAATTGATGAAAAGTGAGTCATGTTTTACTTGGGAAATATTGGTCTCTTTTTCCTCTGAGCTACAACATCCTTTTCCATTACAACTTCCACAGGCCATATTCAATATTAGGACGGAGACCGAATAAAGTTTACGCGCACACATTATCGATACGTGTAAAAGCTTGGACTGTTTTTCATTCTTACGCTGGCGTACTATAGTGGTCGAAGTTTGGGTTTACCCTATTCTCAGCGTTTTACTGGTTAGTCTTTTCAGTCTTATCGGGGTATTGGTGCTTTTCATCGACGGTGAACTAGGGAAAAATAAGCTTATGGGGTTGGTGGCATTAAGCGCAGGTGGATTGTTAGGTGGGGCATTCCTTCACCTGATTCCAGAATCCTACGCGGAGTTTCCCGCTGGTAGCGTGTCTCTGTACATACTCTCCGGGGTTTTAGCTTCCTACCTACTTGAGATGGTTATTGGTTGGAGACACTGTCATATACCTACTTCGGAAGATCACCCGCATACCTTTGCGTACGTGAACCTCATCGGAGACGCTGTGCATAACTTTATTGACGGCCTTATTATCAGCGGCGCATACATGAACTCGGTGACACTGGGAGTGTCTACTACTTTGGCGGTTATTCTTCATGAGATCCCGCAGGAATTAGGGGATTTCGGTGTGCTTCTTTACGCTGGGTTCAAGCCTAGGAAGGCATTATTGTTTAACCTTGCTTCTGCTTTGACTTCTGTTTTGGGTGCTTTGGTTGCTCTATATCTCCGAGGCTACACAGAGGGTATAACGGGGTTCCTGCTTCCCTTTGCTGCCGGAAACTTTGTTTACATTGCGGGTTCAGACCTTGTACCTGAGCTCAGAGATCAGAAAGAAGTGGTAAAGGGACTGGTGCAGCTTGGGTTGATGTGTCTCGGGGTGTTTTTAATGTACCTCGTAAAAATATTATAGGGAGAAAGGGTTAGATTTTGCGTGCATTATTAAAAAAATCTACTAGAATCTCCATGAAATCATTCTGAGCTGCATCAAGGACCAGTAAACGAGTCTCGGATTGCGTGAAAAGCCCGAGTACATCATCGATTTTATCCGTCCTACAAAGAATCAGAAGTTTACCACCAGACTCCAATGAATCTATGACCATTCTTAGTCCGGAGTAGATACCAAAACCCCTTGCCTCAAGGTGACCGTACTCATCAACCACCACAAGGGTATTGTCATTCATGCACTCGGAGGCTTCACCAAGCAATCTGTTTGCCTCCTTGAAGCTCTCCTCATTATAGAGGAACGATCCCCTCAAAAACTTCCATTCATCCCCTTGTACCTCTGTCCCCCGGCACACCAACGACCTCGTTTTTCTACTCTCAAGATCAACCATATCGTACCCAATAGTTTCCGTACCCCTCATTACTCTCTGACTAAGAATTCCACGAACATCGTACCCGTTAACTTTCGCCAAATTGGTAATCTGCTCACCCCTTCGGGTTTTCCCCGAGGCGATCCCTCCATGAACAATGAACACTTGGGACGTCATCGTGTGAAGAAATTGCTGTGATGAGTCTTTAAATCTATATTTTGATGGCGATCAAAAATATTCATAGGAAGGTTAGAAGAGCGCTTGGTGTACAATGATGTGCGACAAGGGTCATATACTATGACTCGTTTCTTGTTCAGCAATGGGCAGGAACTTTACTACTCGACAACTTTCCACAATCATAGTATTCAGTGCATTAGCTGCCATCACAAGCGTTCCTATCGGACACATAAGCAACTACATGAAAACAATCCCTTTCCTACCTCTTGGTACAGGGCAGATACTTGCGGGTCTCCACCTCATTATGTTAGTATTCACCGCTCTCTATTTGAAACGACCAGGAGCAGCGACATTGACAGGCGCAGTGAAGGGGCTTGTTGAAGCGGTTTTATTCAGTTTTCATGGGTTACCTGTGATATTCATGAGCGTAGTTCAAGGAGCGATAATTGACGTTGTTCTTTATACGATTGGATACGGATCAATCGCAGTGATTCTTGGATGCGGGTTATCAGCTGTCAGTAACGTTATGTTTATCCAGTTTTTTCTAGGGAAACAATTCCCAATGAGCGCTTTTGTGTTGATGTATGGTCTATCATTTATCTCAGGTGCGGTGTTTGGAGGCTATATGGGGGAGAAACTCTATTGGATGGTAAGAGATCGTCTTCCAACACACACGCACACATACAGAGGAAAACACGCTAAATAGTCAGGACACATGGACGAGGACGCGCGCGCCATGTGGAGCAAAATGATTAAACTTCTAATGTATCTGCTTGATATTTTTCCGCAAGTTCTTTGAACTTATCATTTAGCTCTGGGTGTTTGAGTAGTACCTCTCCGAGTTTTCTAATGGATTCAAGTATTTTCGGGTTATAATTCCATGTCATTTCATTCAATCTTTGAATGATATTCACTTGGGAGACCATTTTATCTGCAATGAGTTGAATATCTTTAACAAGATAGGGGCTCTGGATAAGTACCTCAATAAGTGGTACCATCAGAAATCTTGCATCACCAGATAATGTAACCGCCACTCCCTTAGGAATCTTAGATATATTCTCTCTTGGAATTCCCATCATTGAAAGCATGTTTATTGCAACAGTCAAGGCGTGTTGAAGAAGTACGTCAGGAAGATAACTAAACGTTTCTGAGTAGTGCACAGTTAAGTTTTCTTTACTTATCCTATCAACTTTGAATTGAATGGAGTCTGGAACGTAAAAATATCCTTTATCAATTCCATACTTTTCGCGAATTTCTTCTAATTCATTAATATATCCTTGAAGGTCAAAACCCGCAGACATAGATAACGTTTGCACCTATAACTTAAGAATATGTTGGGGATCCAGTGATTTCACACGCGCGAGGCTCAGCATCTTTTATGATCACTACTGATACTTTTCGATCATATAGATACTGAGTAAACAGCGGGCCAGATCCTTGAATAGTTAAAAAAGGGTTGACAAGGACCTCTTGTACCTCTGGCTCACCATTTTCAATGGTGACCATCGTCATAGTTTCAGCCATGGACAGGACCTCAGCTATTTTTTTATGCCAACCCGAATGATCCTGGGTAGGGATAGCTATCAACTTCATTCCCTAGACCTAGTCCTGTGTTGTTTCCGGTTCACCGAGTGTTTCCAGCTGATTCTCGATGATGGCCTTTTGATCCAATAGGAATTGCTTGTGCTCTTCCTTTGTTGGAGCTTGTGGAATCTTCGAGGGGTCGCTGTACTCAGGGTTCCTCCTCCAGCCGCTAGTCAGCCATGGATATGTTCGGCAATTTCCTTTGCCGTTTTTTCCATGCCCCATTCCGCGTCTTCGGAGCCCGTTTCGGTTTCCCATTCTTTTTCCGTTTCTCATTTTTTCACCTCTTTTCTCTTTTTATGCATTTACACACATTGTATTCCGTGTTATTGCACAGAAGTATTTAAATATTGTGGTATTGCACATAATGAGGTATGATGCGGGGAAGAAGGAGAAGGGGGAAGTACGGTAGACAGTCCAATCCAGTAAAGATAAACTATCAAATAGAGACAAAAGCACTCAACCCAGAACCTGATAATGGCCTTGAACCAATTTACCTTGAATCCGCTGAAATAGAGGTCATGAGGCTTCTCGATCTTGAGGATTTAAATCAACAAGAGGCAGGTGACAGGATGGGCGTGAGTAGGGGTACGATCTGGCGTCTGGTTCAAAGGGGACGTAGGAAAATCATGAAAGCATTCGTCGAGGGAAGAAGAATAGAAATACGCGATTTTTTTAACCAATTATATCAGTTTAAACCAACCAACTAGAAAGGCGAACAATGCCTGGAAAATCGGGTAGTCATATTGTTTTTATTCAACATGCTCGTCCTAGCTTTGAAATGAAAATTCTAGTTTGTGGCAAAGGCGGTGCAGGAAAGTCTGCAACAAGTGTTTTACTCGCAAAAAAGATAGCAGAAACGGGAACCGTGTATGTCCTCGATGCAGACGAGTCAAACAGACTGCTATCGAAGACGTTCGGCGTTGAAGCACCTGACACGTTGGGCAACTTTTTTGGAGGCAGGAAACTTCTCAAACAAGGAATTGGAGAGCATGAAAAGATAAGACTAAGTGAACTCCCCGGGGATTATCTCAAACTGACAGAAGATGGAATACGTTTCGCTTCTGTCGGTAAGATCGAGGAGTTTGGAGAGGGCTGTGCTTGTCCCTATGGGTTCTTATCCAAGGAATTATTGAAACGGATTGTTCTTGATGAAGGTGAACACCTCATTGTAGACACTGAGGCAGGTGTCGAGCACCTTGGTCGTGGTATTGAGGAAGGCATTGACGCAATCGTGGTTGTTGTGGACCCAACAGCTGAGGGCGTGGCGATCGCTAAACTACTGTACACCGAGGCAGCAAGGATCAATAAACCATTACATATAGTCATCAACAAAATGACCGACGAATTGATACCAATTCTAAAAGATATGCTCGGAAAGGAAGGACTCAGAGAGTCGGCAACCATACGATATGATCCTATTGTATTCCGTTCAGGCCTTGAAGGACGACAGCTAGAGGCAAATGAAGCCATGAAAGGTGTGGAGACTCTCACAAGTCTACTCTTTCCCAAGTGAGGATACAGGCTCTCACTTGGTTAAGTAGAGTAACGTAATTGATGCTATGCATGTGAATAAATCAGGTAGCATCGCAAATGGGCCAAGACCAGAACCCATAAACCCGGCGTATCTAACCAGTAACGGATTCGACGTTAAAGCATAGAACAACAAGGCAAACGAAAAGATTACCAACCCGAGTGAAAACTCCAATCCAGTCTCATTATACACCTTGATATAAATCACTGAAATGCTGACAAGTAAAAACGCGTTAACACTAGCCAACACAGCCTTAAACGAATAATATATCTCAAGGTCACCAGACTGCCTATTCCTCCCCATCCCTTCACCCATAGGTTCATGACTTGAATACTGCGAAGCATAGAACGCAATAACACCAACAACCAACGCGCCAACAAGTATGGTAATCAATGTCTTATTCTCATTCATCATTCATCTTCTCCTCATCCCTCTTTTTCATCTTATTCCCAATTTTCTCCCAAATCTCCTCAAAGAACCCATAATTATCCAGCAAGTTATCGCTTGGAAAATACATCACACCATAACCTTCACCTAGTGAAGTAACCATCCCGTTTTTCTCCAAGACCTCAATGTGGTGTCGGATAGTGCTATAGTCAAGGTTAAGCACCTGGCTTAACTGATGAGCGTTTTGAGGAGATTCATGTAAGGCGTTAATAAGCCGAGCCCGATTATAGCCTCCACGGGTCCCACCTATCATCCACTGGATAATATGTGTGAAGTACTTTGTTCGAGCCTTCAATATACCCCAGATAACGTTTTTCACGTAAAAACGTCTTCGATCAACACTATACGACTCGGGGATAATTCAATAGAGATTTGGGAATAACTCTGGAATAAACTTGGAAAATCCATTATAAGCCCTTTGAGGATGCTTTGCTCGGTGAAGAAAGAAATGAACACAAGAAAAAACCTAACACTCCTCGGCCTACTGGCCGTAATCGGAATAGTTATGGGTGGAATCGGTTTCGCGCTAGCCCAGAATACAGTTAGCGCTGACGATCTTCCATGTGAAGGCACAGGGCCTCTCGGCGTTTTGAACGGCAGGGGTTTCTGGTCTCAGCTTACTGAAGAGCAGAGGACTGCTCTGTATGATGAGACCCAGCTGATGTATGAGGCTGGAGCAACTCATGAAGAAATTCAGGACATGAAAGCAGAGATGCTTGAGTCTTGGGGAATCGATGCGCCTCTCTGGAGCGGCCCTCATGTCGGTGGACAGGGTGGCGGCTACGGAAGGATGTCTCGTGACGGTCAGGGAAGCGGCGGCCAGTACGGCGGACGTGGAGCTGGCGGTCGAGGTAACAACAGCGTATGCACACTGACTAACTAGAACAATAGATCAAGAAATTGATCTACCCTTACATTTTTTATTAAGTATGGAAAAAAAGAGGCTTTATTGAAATAGAACTTTAATTCTCACAGTATTTTTGGTCTTTTACTACTAGGACGGGTACGGTGCATGATTCAGTTACCTGTCTACTTACGCTGCCCAGCATCCAGGTGAGGATACCTCCAGTTCCTCTATTTCCAACAACAATTAGATCTGTTTGAGTTGATTTTGCAGTCTCAACGATTTTTTTTGCAGGATTTCCTTCTTTAAGAAGAGGATACAATTTGAGTCCCTGGTGAGTCTTCTTCAAGTCATCATTGGTTTTGGTGACTTGTTTTTCATAATCTGCAAAAACCTTTTCTTGTATCTCTGGATTCAAGTCTAATTGACCGTCATCGAATACAACCAGAGGCAAAGGAGGAATAACTGTAAGTACGTATAACTCAGCGTCTTGCTCTAAAGCCAAGTCAGCCGCATATTTTAGTGCTACTTTGGAAGGATTAGATCCATCCATTCCAATCAGAATTTTATTAAACAATGTTTTCAACAACCTCCTTGAGAATACTCATCCACTTTGAATGATTAACAGATCCAATAGACCAACTGGCATTAGGCTGATACAAATTTCCCAGAGAAATGGTTCTCAGATTTGGAGCGAAATTCTTCAGACCAGAAAGTACCAACCATTCCAGATAGTATTGAGAACCAGCGAAGATAGCAAGGTCATATTGACCCTTACCGTCGAATCCATTCCAGTTGGTGTCCCTTAACCTGTCCCCTAGGTTCATAAATGGGATACTATAGACGTTCTCCGCATTCCTCTTCATGAACTCACCGATTATGTGCCCCGTGGCCGCTAGAGTGATGTTCCCTTTTTTGCCGATCTTAATCGCATAATCGATCAGATTCCCATCCTCTGTCTCGGTCTCTAGAGCATTTGAGCCTATGACAAGCAGCGGTCTTTTTGCCCTATTAATCATGGAGGCCACCACTGCGGGGTTGGGAAAAACCATAGCATGCTTGGGGCCTGCGATCTCCGCGGTCTGCCCTGGTCTTAGTTTCGCGGACATTACTTCTTTCTCCTGATCATTCGATCTAGAAGCGTTGGATCTGGCATGCCTATCTTCCCATCCTCCCAGCCCTTCGTCTTTAGGTGCTCTAAGAGCTCCGTTTTCATTGTGAAGGGCAGATCCGATTCTCCCCTAACAAAGAACTCAAGGTCGTCCGGCATGGTACCGTAGTACTTCTTACTTAAGTCGATGTAATGAATTATCTTAACCGCTCGTCCTTTGGTGGTGTCGTTTGGCCTCATGGACAGCTTTGCCGTCATAACTATTGCCTCCTCGACGGTCTCGGCGGCATAGAACAGATGTTCAGGCACCGGACCCACGTACGTATCTTCTCCAGTCCGAGCATCCAGTGTATTCCAGTCCTCTTCTTTATCCTTTCGTCCCAACAGGTTCCTACGATACTTGGAGCCATGAGGACCCACTATGACGGGAATACCAAGACGCCAGCATCCAGCAGCAATACTCGCAGCCTTTTGGCTCATAGCACCCCAGGCGACCCCTACTGCACCGACACGATTGTAAATATAGTCAGCGATTTCCTCATAGTTCGCTCGCAAGGGCCGCTTTGCGAAGATGTTGGCAATCTTTATTGTTGCACCCGTTATGGCAGAGTTGGATACACAGCTTCCAACGTTCACCAGACCACCAGCGTCGAAGACACCGGGGAACCGTTCATACAGATTCTGCCCCTCCTCGTCAAGAGTCGTCGCCAAGTCCATGGCTGAGCAGCCTGTTGCAAGGACGATGAACCTGCGTTTAAGGAACTCTTCAGCTATTTGGGCTACCTCGCCTCCTCCTTTCGGATAGTTCGCGCAGCCTACAAGGGCTACAACACCTGGAATCTCTCCGAAGACGATTCCGCGACCAACCTCCCTGATCTCCACATCGGTTACGGCCCCACTACCAACCCTTACCTGGAAGCACTCATCCTTGCATTGATCAGCTGACGCCGCGTACATGTAGCTGATGATTGATAGATTTTCCGGGCACGCGCTCTCGCATCTACCACAGCCGACGCATAATGGCTGTAACTCACTCAGTAGGGATAGATCGCCTTCCGCGCCTGCCTTAACCGCGTCCATGATAGGCAGGTTATTTGGACACGCCATGACGCACTCTAAGCATCCACGGCACTTTTCCAGGTACTCAAGCAGTTTCTCATTTGATGGTTCCTTGAACTTCTTACGTTTTGGTGAGACGGCCATCGCGGTTTTAACCACGACTTCTCCCACCTTTCTAGGATCAAGAATCACCACGCCTTTCTGACGCCCCGAGACAAGATCAGCTACGATTGCATCAGGGTCATCATGGGTACGGTCTGGGAGCCCCATCATACTCTTCTCACTAGTAGCGATAACAGGTGCACCAATCTTCTCAGCTTCCTCCACAATGTCTAAGCGTATGCATTGTTCATCGATTACGACAAGATCGGGTATCCCTGAGCGGACGTAACGTAGCTGCCATGAGATGGGACCCATTATCTTGGCTCGATTATCGTACCTTGTGTTATCGTGTGCTGTGCAGCACAGACCTCCGATCTCCACTTTGTCAAACAAGTCGTGCTCCATGAGGTAATCGATGATATCCACGCTTGGGAGCACGTTATGCCCGATACACATTACCACAGCCTTTGTAGTGTCGATTGAACCGAAACCCATCTGAGCCATAGGGGCTTCGGAAGCGCCTTTCGGGAACTTTAGCGTTGAAATCTGAGAGATGTCGGCTATTTCCATCGCTACATGGTCAAGCATTCCAGCGTGGAATGCCTTTGACTCAAAGTCAAGGTTATCGCCCTCTTGTCCAGTGTGTGCAGCAGCAGTGAGTTGGACTAGTTGAGTCTCCACATAGTCTAACGCTTCTTCAAGGTCGCCTATTGTTTTGGGTTTATATCCACATACTAGGCGTATGTGGGGGGCCTCGACGTTGGTGTTCAACGCTACGTCTAGTAGATAGTCACTACCAAATTCTTCCAGCAGATGGTTTAGCATATGCCTGGCATGAGCTGTATGTGTTGATGCGCCGATACAACAGGCAATCAACACGATTCGTGACTGTTGTGCCTTTTGATCTATCCCACATGCTCCTTTTTTGTCTCCTGTGAGATCGCATTTTCCATAGGTGCATAGGCAGCATAGGTCACATAATGGCATGTAGAATGGCTTGTATCTTTCAAGTAGCTTCTTGTCCCAGTCACGGAATGTACCAACTGATGGAAAAGGTGTGGGGCCCATAGGTTCCTCCCATTCTTCATCAGTAATTCGACCGATCTGGATCTCCAGACCTTTGATTGTTCCAAGAGAGGACTCTACCTCATCTATCTTAATATTAAGGTTTTTTTTTGACAATGTGAGTAACTCCTTCCCATTACAGAGTCAATAGATAACAATTACACCTATAACATAATAATATATTGCTCAAATATTGAAAATGCTTTTACTCGAACGTTCTACAGAAAAATGGAAAAAACTATGAATAAAGTGTCTTAATTGTCTCTGCCATCATAACCACAGGAGGGACATTTCCAAAAGTGCTCTTCCTTCTCGTGATCATATGTTGGATACATTATTCCTTCACATTTTTTACAGTCAGGATATTCATTTGATGTGTTCAGCCGGCATCACCTCCATTTTATTTCTTTTCACGCGCCCCTAAGGAGAATCCAATAGTTCTATTCTCCGTCCTTCAATAAGTGCGACAGCTATCTTTCGCCTTCCAGACTGAAGGAGTCGCCATATAGTTCCCCTGCTTGTTTCCATCCGTTGCCCTGCTTCCTGCTGATTCAAGTCTTCAATATCAATCAGTTTTATTACCTCAAGCTCGGCTGGCTCGATAAGTACGGGTTCGAGGCTGTTGGGAGGCTCTGGGTTGAATGCCTTTATTTCTGTGGTGTGGCTGACCTTTACTGGATGAGGCATTCTACCGTATCTGCCCCTTCTCCGCCTTCTGCGCATCATACATCATTACGTGCAATATCACAATATTTAAATAATTCCGTGTAATAACACACAATTGAAAGTGTGTATATGCACATAATGGAGATGAAAACATGAGATACGGAAGAAGAAGATACCCAGGAAATGGTCCTTGGCGTGATGTGCCATCAGCTCAACGCCTGGGATGGGGAAAGGGATATGGACGAGGCTACGGCCGAGGATATGGCTACACTGGAATTGATCCCACTAAGTGTGCAAGGTTCCCATGGCGGCAGAGATGGTGGTGGAGCAACCCAGACACAGATACCTCTGTTGGAACCGAAAAGGAATTCCTAGAGGGACACGTCGATGACCTGACCAAGGAGTTAGAAGTCCTCAAAAAGAAACTCAGCGAGTTTCTCGAAGAGAAGACTCCATAACCCCTCGATTGGTGATATAAATGAGGATAGCGATACCAACATTAGGGACTCGTAAATTATCTAACAAGGTAGCGGACACGTTTTCGAGGGCACCAACATTCACCATTGTATCACTTAAAGACCTCGAGATTGTGGACGTCGAGACAATCGAAAACCCCGCATCGTCCTTAGAAAAGGGAGCCGGCCCCATTGCAGCAAGAACGCTCAAGAATAAAAATGTTGACTTACTCATCACTGGAGAGCTGGGGCCGGGTGCAAGAAACATCCTTGAAGATTTTAACATCACGACCTATCGAGCACATATCGGGAAAAAAGTCAATGAGACGATAGAGGAATGGAAAAAACTAGGACTCTAACTGAGCCAAGAGTCTTTTCCATATCTTTCTTATCGCCAACGCGGCCGGAGAATCGGGTTTAAACACGACGATAGGTTGACCTGCGACCATTGACTTTGTCACCTCTGAATCAAATGGAACATGACCGAGATTCACTATTCTCTCCTCCGTACAGAAATCGTCGATATCTGATGTATTTTCCTCGTTAATATCGTACTTGTTTACAACCACATACGGGAGGGTCTCAAAGTGCCTTAGCAAATCAATGGCACGTTTTAAGTCATGGATACCTGAAAGAGTTGGCTCAACTACAACTAACGCGGCGTTAACGTTGGCAATACTCGCAATAACGGGACACCCGATCCCAGGAGACCCATCAATCAGAACTAGATCCTTCCCATTGACCTCCGCCATCTTTTTTGCGTTCTGACGCACTAGGCTAACCAGTTTTCCGCTATTCTCCATACCCGGTGTGAGCCTAGCATGAGCCATTGGCCCGAAATCAGTCTCGCTGAAGTAAGCGTATCCACATACCCGGTCTTTGAACTCTATGGCCTCGACAGGACAGTTTACTACACATACCATACAGCCTTCGCAGTGGATCGAGTCCACTTCGAAGTTTGATATAGCGTTGAACTTGCACAGCTCCACGCACCTACCGCACTCGGTGCACTTTAACGGGTCAATTTCGGCCAGCTTTAGTCCCTTGAACTCTATCGTCTCTGTTATCCTGGGATTCAGGAGCAAATGTAGATTGCTGGCGTCCACGTCGCAGTCGGCGAAAACAGAGTTGCTGCTGAGGGCGGCAAAACAAGCCGTGATAGTTGTTTTTCCCGTTCCCCCCTTGCCGCTGAGTACGGTTATTTGGTTCATTGTACTCTCTCCTGTATCTTCTCAAGCAATTTTTGAAAATTAGCTCTCCACTCTGGCATACCCTCAACGAAGGGAATTCCTCTTGAATATAGTTCAGCTATTTTCCTGTCGTAAGGGATCTCCATCAGTATGGGCAGTTTCATTCTCTCACAGTAATCATAGACTCCCCTGTCTCCGATTCCCGCAAAGTTAATCACAATCCCGAGAGGAATTCCCAACTCCATAACCACTTCAACGGCTATCTCCAAGTCGTGTAGCCCGAACGGTGTCGGCTCGGTTACCATCACACAAAAATCGGTGTCCATTATTGATTCAACAACTGGACAAGAGGTACCCGGAGGGGAGTCCAGTATTACTAATCCTTGGGTTTTTGCTTTTTCTTTAACGGCTGATATAATGGGCACGGCTAGAGCTTCACCGATATTCAGTTTCCCGTAAACAAGCTCTATACCGTTTACGTCCCCGATGAATATCTCGCCAAGGTTCCTTGGTTTCTCAGTTATCGCCTCTGTTGGACATACTAACTTGCATCCCCCGCAGCTATGACATAGCGCCGGGAATACCATGGCGGTTTCCCCGGCCACAAATAGAGCGTTAAACTGGCAGAACTCAGCGCATTTCCTACAATAATTACACTTTGACTCATCGATCTCTGGAACTAGAAGTTCAACAGATTCTGAGACGGTGTCAGAGGGTTTGATGAATATGTAATCATTTGGTTCCTCAACATCGCAGTCCAGCACTTGATCGGCGTCAACAGATATGGCTAGGTTGATGGCAACGAGTGTCTTCCCCGTGCCACCCTTTCCACTGGCTACTACTATTTTCATAGCTGATCAGTGAGCATGGCCTTCGAGGCAGCCCTCAGTGAGTTCTTCCATTCCACCCTTGATGAAAGCTTTCACATTCTCCAAGCTGTTCATGCTTACACCCTTAAGTACAGCTATACCTAGTCTCTGAAACATTTGAATGGCCTTCATACCCATCCCTGAAGAGATAACTACCTCACCTCCGAGACTCTTTATCTTCTCAGGTGGTGCACCTACACCTCCGAAGTGATCACTCGTGTTCTTGGCGACTCCGTCCTCCGTGATCTGCTCGTCTTCTACGACGTACCACGCAAAATAGGGAGCGCGCCCAAAGTGGGCTGAAAGGGTTTCTCCTGTCTCGTTTTCTGCTGGAATTACTATTTTTACTATTTCATTCATCTCCTAACTTCTTATTCGCTGACCGTGATGACCGGATACAGTGGGGTTTGTTGTTTCATTCAACTTACCCTCGTTATACTGGGTTATGGCCTCTTTCACGGTGCCAACAGCCCCTGTATAGATTTTGATGCCGGTTCTGCTTAGTGCAGAGTATGCATTCGGTCCAACGTGTCCTGTTATCACGACTTCCACGTCAAGGGAGGCAACTTTCTGGGCTGCGCCGATTCCTGCTCCGTGAGTAGAATGTATGCTACTGTTTTCAAGTGCTTCAGCTTGCATAGTATTCATGTCCACTATCAGGAAATTTAGGCATCTTCCAAAACGGGGATCTACATCAGAATCAATGTTATCCCCAGTTGATGTTACTGCTATTTTCATTTACGGTACCTTCTTTTCGATCTTTTTGATTATCTGTATGAACGCTTCTACCGCTGGTGAGCCAGGATGCTTTACAATAAATGGCACACCCTCGTCACTATCGGCTGCTACCTGAGGGTCTAGAGGTATGCTTCCAAGGAGTTCGACATCCATCTCGTCTGATACTTTTGCGCCTCCTCCCTTGCTGAAGACCTCTATTATCTCTCCGCAGTGGGGACAAGGCATGCCACTCATGTTCTCGACTATGCCAAGGATGGGGACATTCATTTTGCGTGCGAAAGTTACCGCTTTTTTGACCACTGCTTGACTGACCTCGCTGGGAATAGTGACGATTATTACTCCATCCATCTCGGGTAAGAGTTGTAGAATGCTAAGGCTTTCATCGCCGGTACCCGGGGGGAGGTCTACTAGTAGATAGTCCAAGTCACCCCAGTTCACTTCTTCAAGGAACTGTCGAATAGCTCCCATCTTCAAGGGTCCTCTCCAGATAACTGGCGCGTCATCGTTTGGTAGAAGAAACGCCATGGATACTACCTTGATGTATTCTGGGCCAATTATAGGGCGTATCCCGTCTGGTCCACTACCCATTTTTTTCCCTGTAGTCCAAGCATTTTAGGGACACAGGGCCCCGTCAAATCCGCATCTAAAATGGCTACTTTGTTTGTTCGATTATTTCTAGCAAGGCCCATTGCTAGGTTTATTGCTACAAGCGTTTTACCTACGCCTCCTTTTCCGCTGATGACTGCTATCTTATGTTTGATCTTACTCATTCGTTGTTTGATTTGGTCCGCTTGTCTAGCCTTTTCTTCCCATTGATTTTGATCCATTTGTGTTTTTGACAATTAATCCACCATTTTCTTTGAAGATTCTTCTTTCAGATAATTTGGTCTGGTAGAATCGTATTTCCTTGAAGCCAAGGGATCGGACGCTAATGGTTTTACGAACTTTTCTACTTGGTCTCTTTTCCAGTCTCCAATTGCATTGTGGGTATCAATATAGTTCTGTGGCATCGGGTGTGTACCGATAACAACGGGGAGCCCCACCACGTTCTCGATGTAATCTTTGTGATCTCCTATGTATGGACAGGCGGGGTATCCTGCTAGATAACAAGAAGCAAGATGGATAACATCTGCACCTATTTTCTTCATGTCCGCTGCTGCAAACTCCAAGCGTTCTCCAGGACAGCCTCCGCATGCCACCCAACCGACAAGCAATATATCTTCAGATTTTGGATATGATGAAAACATGCCTTCTCTATTAGCGATCGCCTTGAAGCATTTGTATCCTGTACATGTACGATTCCTGTCACAAATTATTACCCCGACCTTTACCATTTCGACCTCAACTCCATTCTGTTAGACACAGACCTTATAGATAACAATTACACCTATAACATAAACATATATATGGTTTTAGCTTAGATTCATAATAGTTAAAGAGAAATAATTATGTCAGGTAGAGCCGGTCGGGGAAAAAGCGGTACATGGATACAGTTACTCATCCTCAGAATCCTGTATGATTCTCCTACACATGGATATGAAATAATAAAAAAAGTGAATACTTTTCAAGCGGGTAGGAGACCCATCAAACCGGGAAGTATGTACACTATTTTAAGAAGGATGGAGGAGGATGGCCTTCTTGAATCAACGTGGGATGAAGAGACAGCTCGTTTAAACCGTAGAGTTTACACCTTTTCAGAGAAGGGTTTTGAAAGACTTAAGGACGGTCGTAAAATGATTGAGGAACAACTTACGGTTCTTACGAAGATGAAGCAATTCTATGATGAACATTTTATCGAACATGAAATTGAGGACGAGAAGTAAAACGAATTCCAATTACATCGTTCATGTATCGTAGTCTCGTTTCACTAAAATACTGACACGAATACTAAAAAGACTAGAACAAAGAATTATTGAGACCAAAATATCTTGGGTTTAATTTTGTCTCGTTTTGCCTCGATCCTATCCTTATATTCAATCAACTTGGGTAAAGTTATTCTAAGTTCGTCTTCTAAATTGAATTTAGGTTTAAACCCGAGCGCGGGAAGGTGCTTCATATCGGGTTCATATCTATGTTTTTCGGCCTCTAATCTAGGATTAGGGATATTGCGTATCTTTCCCTCCAAATCATACTCTTTAGCTACTTTTGAAACAATTTCAGCTAATGCATTGACACTGTAGGTCTCGTCAAATTGGTTGAATACGCGATATTCTGTTTCATCGGGGGGATTTTCTACTGCTAGTGTGAAACATTGCATGCTATCTCTTAATGCCAAATATCCTCGGGTTTGTCCTCCTTTTCCATAGGGAGTTACGTCGTGACCAACAACGGCTTGTGCACAGAATCTATTGATTGCAGTACCCCAGACTTCGTCAAAATCGAATCTCGTTATGAGATCGTCAGTTTCCATGTCGTCTGTTAAGACCCCATGAACGACACCTTGCATAACATCTGTTGCCCTTAGACCCCAAATTTTGTTTGCAAACATTATATTCCATGTTTCATGGACTTTAGCTAAATGGTACCAGCTGCCCGGTTGTCTGGGATAAGGTAGTTTGTCTTTACGTCCTCGATATTCGATCTCAAAGAATCCTTCAGGTATATCCAGGTTCGGAGTACCATATTCGCCCATTGTTCCAAGTTTTAGTAGATGGCAATTAGGTACATGATCTTTCATGGCAAACAGAATGTTATTGTTTCCAATGATGTTGTTATTTTGAGTATAATTGCAATGGTCAACATCAATCATACTGTATGGCGCACTCGGGATTTCTCCTAGATGAACTATGCAGTCGGGCATCTCTTTCTTGACGACCAAATCAGTGAAACTTGGTTCTACAAGGTCACCTCGATAGAACGTTAAATCTTTTCCAGAGACCTCCTTGTATCTAATACGCCTTTCATTCATTGTTTTAATTGGAGTTGCGCTCCAACTGCCCGTCTCATTCACATTTTTACGCCTACTGAGATTATCTACACCGGACACTTCATGACCTCTACTGCTCAAATGCATACTAAGTGGCCAGCCCAGATAGCCATCCATCCCCATAATCATAACTTTCATTTTTTTACACCATTTTTGTATATGTTACTACCTAACTGTAGTATACTTTGTTATATATATTTTTGTTATCTATAACAAATATATGCTTCTGGGGAGTGAACTATAATTAAATATGGTTTATCAAGAAATTAATAATTTAGTTTTAACTTGGATGTGCAAGATTCAAGTCCCAGTGATATCATGACGGGGATGCACATCCAAGTCGCGCGTGATATACTAGTTGGGGTGGGCGTCTCCGTGGCAAGTGTCACAGTCCATCTTAGCGAAGACGTTGTTCACTGGGCCTTCTTTTCCGTGGCATGCTCCACACTCAATTACTGAGTCTGGCACCTGGAAAACTGGCGCAAAGTTTCCATCCGCCTCTGCGTTCAACATCTCAACGATCTTACCCGCTGTATCTGCACAGAGCCTTGCACATCTCTCAGCCCTCGAAGGATCATTTTCTGCAAAACCAGATGCGTTGCTCCAGTTTGTAACTGATGCATGGCAGAGTGGTGAGTTGCTAACAGATTTAGCAATATCTCCCTCAACCTTAAGGGCAGTTTCCGGGGCATAGACTGGCAAATCCGTCTCAGTGTACCAACCCATCAACTCGTTGATTGTTGCACCACCCGTAACTGTGTTAATGGCCATACCTCCACCGGTTAATACCCCACAAGTGGAACCCCAACCCTTGATGCCTCCCCCACCAAAGACTGCCATCTTTGTTGGCATGGCTGTGAATGGGTGTCCGACCTGCTCCCTTAGCTCGCCGATGACTCCCTCAAAAACCGAGTAGCAGCATCCTCCCTGGAAATATGCCTCATAGGCTCTTTTCTGAACTGCGTCAACGTTTAGTTTTGTGTAGGTCCATGGATGTTCAGGTACTTCTTGTGGAACCTCGACCTCTTTTTCAATAATTGTTTCTTTGGGTGTTAGAAACGAGTACCCGCCGATTGCGCCAATTGCAACTCCGCCGACGGCCGCACCTGCCATTCTTACGAACTCTCTTCGAGATACTTCTTCAGTCAAACATTTTCACCAGTTTTTGATTTATCTGTACTGAATTTACATATGTATACGTTATACGTATAAATGTTATCTATAACGTATATTTTCGCAAGTCAAAATGCAGAGTGTAGTTAATCGATTTTTAGGTATCAATTGAGGTTGAAGCGGATTCAAACTGTCCAATCGAAATTCACCCCAACCTCAAGAATTGTCTTTTTCTTACCAATATAAGCATTTTTAGGACCTTCTGATCTATAACTATCCTCAAAATCATTGCCCCAAGTACATCCACCACAATAATAATAGATTTATATGTTATAGGTGATTATGTTACCTATTAGGTGTTTACGTGGTACATATGACCAACGCGATTGAAGTAAACGAGCTTACAAAGTTCTACAAGGACTTTCTTGCAGTTGATCATATCAACTTTAAAGTTAAACAAGGCGAGATTTTTGGTTTCCTGGGGCCAAATGGTGCTGGAAAATCAACTACGATAAGAATGCTCACAGGAATTTCTCTTCCCAGCTCGGGTTCTGCAAACATATTGGGTTACGATATAGTAAGACAACCAGTGAACGCTCAATCGCTCATGGGTATTGTACCCGACATTAGCAACATATACACCGAGTTAACGGCGTGGCAGAATCTGGATTTCACGGGAAAACTCTATGGCATTCCTAAGTCAACGAGGGAAAGAAAGAGCCGAGAAATTTTAGAACGTTTCGAGTTATATGAGCGAAAGGATGAGAAAGTGATTGGTTACAGCCGAGGGATGAGGCGGAAAGTCTGCATAGCGATGGCCCTCGTCAACGACTCAAAAATATTGTACCTCGATGAACCCACATCAGGTTTGGATGTAAAAAGTGTGAGGAGTATACGTAATCTAATCAGAGAACTTAACGAAGAGGGACTCACTGTCTTCCTCACCACCCACAACCTGGTGGAGGCTAACCAGATGTGTGACAGGATAGCCGTAATCAACCGAGGCAAGATAGCAGCCATTGATACCCCGCAGAAGCTTAAGAGTGCCATGAAACGTAGCCAGTCTGTTGAGCTTTCTTTACTGAATGATACTGGAAGCATGGACAGGTTTGAAGGTATATCCGGTGTTCTTTCCATTCAGAAGAGGGGAGACAAGATCCGTCTGGTAACGAGCAGTCCTGGGCAAACTCTCAAGGAGTTGTGTATGTTGGTAAAGACTGAGGATTTGAATATTTCATCGTTGAATACGCTGGAACCTAGTCTAGAGGATGCTTTTCTGGAGTTGACCGGTATGGAGATGAAGAAAGAGGTAGTAAAGATGGGAAAGGGTCGAAGATGAAAAAAGTTACTATCTTTGATGAGTTGAAGAGGAGCTGGGCAATAACCCTGAATGATATGAGGGTCTATTATCTTCGTCCTCCAAGTTTGATGTTTGGTATATTATTCCCTATCGCGTTGTTTTTCAGTTTCAGTGTGGGTCGTAGGATGCCTGTGGAGAGGCTAATCCCTGTTCTTTCAGCTCAGACGGTTTTCTGGGCTAGCAGTAGTATAGGTCCTGCTTCTATTCCTATGGAAAGGCGGATGAGGACCTTTGAGCGGTTTCTCTCGGCGCCCATCAGCTTGTCTGCGGTGTTGTGGGGTAAGGCTATGGGTGGACTCATATTCGGGGTTGGAGTTACATCAATTGCTGCCGGGATTGGTATCGTGTTGAGTAGTCAAAATATGATTAACCCAACCGTCTTTATGTTGGGCATAATTCTTTCTGCCTTGGCCTTTTCAGCTTTAGGAATATTATTCGCCTCGATCCCCACGGAAAGCCCGGGGGAGATAATGATGCCATTTAACTTTGTGAGAATCCCGTTGATGTTCATCAGTGGGATGTTTATACCTCTAAGTGAGTTGCCTGAGTTGGCTGTTGATGCAGCGTTTTTCTCGCCCTTGACTCATACACTTGATTTGGTGCGGTTGGGGATGGGGGAAGTTTCCTATTTTGGGTGGGAAGTGAACATGCTTATTCTCATATTGTGGTCTATTGTGTTCTTGGTAATTGGTAGTTACTTTCACAGATTGCAGATGAAAAATAATTAAATTCTTTTTGCTTTATTGTGCGCGTTTACTACATATCCATTAATCGAATCATATTAAACGCTATAAAATTACTTTCAGTAAATCTTTTTGTGGGCACGCTCTGATTACATGATTTCAATAGATTAAGTATCCGCTTTTTTTCCTCCCTCTTCCCTAAGCTCTAACTCCCCCGAGGCAAACAGATCTAACGAATCCCTAACCAAACCACCGCTTACAATCGCGTACACCCCCACGTAGCTATCTCTGAGTATATGAAAAGGACCCTCACCCAGCTCATCACTGAGAACCATCGTCACATCCTCCCCAATCAGGATCTCGGTAACTACCACCCCTCTCTTCTTCTCAAGACCGACCGCTGGGTTACCCTTGGTGAACCAACGCTCAATACCTTTCGAGCCCAGGTCTACAAACATGAAAAATGGGGCAGACCCAAAATGAGATGAAACAATCGAGCCAAGCCCTTCAATCGCGTCAACAGGAATGGCCACCCTGTGGACCTCCCTCTTGACAGGCTCAATATGAACCACAAGGGACACAAGATCAGTCAACGAATCCACAGCCTGAGCTTGGAGCGAAACACTGCTGGACAAATACCCTACGACCCCCTTCGCTGCTCCAAGGATAGTAACGACTATGAAACCAATCTTCGCTACCCTTTCTCCCTTATCAAAAACCCCGGAGTCCTCCATACCTAGGATTATATCGAAGAACAAGTAAAGCCTAAGCTCGCGAGTTACCGTCATATGACTGCACAGAACTTATCTTCATCCTTGGACGCGCGCGCTGATAATCAATCCATTACTTTGATAAAGCCCTTATAAAAACCTCAAACGTATCATCATCACAGTTTATGGTCTCTGGATTCGGATTCTTCGTGGAATCCGGTACCGTTGTTCCCCGCATTTGCCTTGGTAGAGGTTGTGACCTCGTCTCAACTGAATCCGTTGTGACTGTTTTAGATATGGAACCTATACTGGATTCCGGATTTTCTGAGATACCCTCTAACTCATATGCGACAACAACCGGTGGTTCACTTAGTTGCGGAGCTTGTCTTTTTCCCATGTTCAAAAGGGCCTCGAATGGGTCAAGATGTTGGGGTTCCCGTTTGGATTCCTCTGGCAGGGCAGTCGCTTGTCCTTGGAGATTAGACGCCTGTCCTCGTATCGGAATCCTCACTTTGCCGGATTCCGGAGTAGCTTCTCGTTTGGATTCCGCAGTCAAATTCCTAAGAGCCTCCCATTGGTTTTGACCCTTAGCTTGTTCAACGGACTCTTCATTATCCTGATTATTTAGTCGACTATGTTTTCTCCTAGGTACCTTGACTCTTCCAGTTGCGTCGAGCCAACTAGGATCATCTACAGGAGAATCCGGTTCCCTCGACTGGCGCATCTGTGAAGCAAGATCTCTTTCGGAAACATTCTTCGTTAATGAAGCATTCTCAACAGAATCAATCCCCTTATCTGGTTTAGATTCCAGTAGAGTTGGCTTGAATTCCACAGCCCGATTTCGTGGTGATGACTTCGGATCAGAACCGTTCTGATCTTGCGATTCTGTGCCTCTAGGCAATGATGAGACTTTGGGGTTGGATTCTGGAACTCGGATTGGCTGGGTTGGACGCGGACTCCGGCGTTGAGGAACTTGCACTAGAGGTTTAACTCGATCCCGAATGCTAAGAACACGGTCATCCTGCACAGCAACCGGTCCAGAAACGGGGGTAACCCGATTATCATTTCCAACCATTGACTCCTGAAAGGTGGAGGTAACTGCATTTGTGGATTTTATCTCCACTATGGTGAAAGATTCCTGAGTTTCCACGGGGGCTGCTAATGGAACGGGTATCCTCTGGTCGGTGATGGGTTCCTTGATGGATTCCTGTTTCTTTGCTTTCTTGGTTACGAGGACTTCGTTTTTGTAGAGTCCGCGTTTTAGATCAGCTTTTTGAATAGCATTTTTCACGGTTTTGCGTCTTGGGAGATTATACGTTTTCACGGTTAACGGGTTAATCCATCCCATTTCTGCAGTGATTACTGCCTCTGTAACGCCCCCCTCATGGTATGAGTCTATTAGCCTTCGACGTGCAGCTTGGAACCCTGCACGATGTTTGTTAATCCCACATTTCACCCGAATCTTCGAAAATATTTGTTGAAATCCACTTCGTGTTAGACGATATCCCGCTCCACTAGTAGTCCAAAGAGGATGAACCACCTTCGGCTTCCCATATAACGTAATAAGATCTGTACCTCCGCGCCATCTTGTTTTTTTTATCCTAGGTTTGCGTCTATATCTTCGGAACCCCCAAACGTATTCAAGGAGGTACTGTGCGACTTGGGGCGCGAGTCTGCGTTTGATAACTTTTCCGTGTTTCAGTTTATGCAATCGAATGTAGGTGTGTGGTTTTTTCTTTGTAGCCCACTCGATGTCTTCGATGTTCATGTCTGCGAGCTCGCCTCGCAGGAATCCTTTGTCGATGCTTAATCCGATGATTGCTCGATTCCGGAAACGAGTAAAAGTTGAGCTGCTTTGTGTCCATGCACAGTCACGCATTTGTTTCAGTTCATCGTCGGTGAATTTTGGTTGATATTTGCGGCTCACTCGTGGTAATTCTTTTGTGTTGAAGGTGAACTCTACGTTTTGACTTCGGAAGAAAGCCTTCAACGCCGCAGTGTTTTTCCGGATTGTGGTTGGCGCGTATCTGGATTCAAGTTCGTTGATATACTCGTTCAGTCGGTCACTGCTGAGAACAGGATAATTAATTGATCCATCAATGTACTGCAGGATAATAGTGGTGTAGGTACGGATTGTGGAATCCTTTCTGTTACGCCTTTCCATCCATTGTCTAAAACTCTTTTTAAATCTCGCAGAGGGGGTGGCGTCTGTTTCTCCCCTTACATCCCTGAGTGCGGCATAAACAATGTTTCTCATATAATTTCCCTTAATAGTTTTGTTTTCGGGTTCTGGTACCAAAATAACCAGCGATAGGGGTTGCTGATTTTTTTATTGAAAAAACGGAATGGGGGAACGTAAACGTGTGTTTGGATCATATTGGTTGTCTCGGTTGTTTTGATTCGTGTTGGATTAGTTTGAGCCAAGTGTCCATTTTTGGGAGGAATGTGGTTGTGTGCATGGTGTCGGGTTCTTGTAATAGGATCGCCAGCAGGACGCTATTATACGCAAGTTCCCGTTGAGCCCACCGTTTAAGTGGCTTCAAATCAAGAACTGCGATCATTATTTTCAAGGCTATTATATTCTCAAATATGATTAGGTATTCAGGTGCGTAGTTATATGAGTTATCGGCGGGGTATGGGTGGAGAGAACACAGAGAAATACTTGTCTACCCAGGAACGGGTTCTAAGCTGTCTTGGCTCTGAGTGGAAACGATCTAAGATGTGGGAGAATGAGACAGGACTTGTTCCTGGGTCTTTTCATAAACACCGTAAACGGCTTTTGCTGGAGGGGAGTGTGGAGATTCGGAGAGAGTCACGTCGAATGGTGTTTTATCGAAGGACTTCTAAGGGTGAGGAGATGCAGCGAGGTTACTTGGTTAAGGGTTTGTTGGAGCAGGGTGATTTTGATGGTTTGGGTTCTGATTTGGTTAAACTGTACGCTGATTTTGATCTTGATGTTTTAAGCGAGTCTGAGAAGGTTAGGGTTGATGATCTTCTTTTGAAGATGAATATGATTTTCAGTGATTTAATGGGTGTTTTGGGGAGTGCTTGGATCGATAAGAAGCTTCGAACCGAATATAGTGGGTCTCTTGGGGATGGGGTGAGGTTTTTTCAGGTTAGTAGGGTTTTGGATTCTTTGGAGCAGCGGTGGGAGCTTAGTAGAGATTCTGCTGATATATCTGAGGAGGATGTGCTTTTGGCTGAGATTGAGTTTCTTCGGAAGAATGGGTTAAGTCATGGTGATTTAGCTGGGAATCCGTATATGTGGGCTCGTATGAATAAGGCGTTGCGAGAGTTGCCGTTGTCATTGGATGGTTGGGAGGCGCTTTCAGAGTTCCGTCGTTTGAGTAGAGAGACAGGGCCGTTAGTTGATTTTGTTTCAGAGTTTGGGGGTTTATTGCCTAGGGTTTTGGTTACTTGTTTTTCTGGTGACGTTGAGGAGGTATAGGGTTCGGTGTATGTTTGAATCTTTTAGGCTGCTTTTTCTATAAACTCTTAGATCCGTAAAAAGGCGTAGAACGGGAATTCTGCGCTCGATCACGGAGATTAGATTAATTGGAGAATAGCCACTCTCTTGTAGACCCTGTGGTCTTATTAGTTAAGTTAACGGGGTGTTCTAGAGTGGTGTTTTTTGGTTCCGGAATCCTGAAACAAGGCTATTGGGGATTTCAGTGACCTCATAACCAGTCCTAAATCCTAACAGAGGGATTCCAATAAGTGATGGAAGAATAATAGTGCAAAGGGAGATGCTTGTGGAATCTATAGAAATGTACTGATATCAACTAGCTTTGCTTTTCAGTGGTGTCATTGAGTCGGTGGAGAGCGGAATCCTACTGGATTCCGGTAGAGTATGGGTGGAGGGAACTGGAATCCATTATCCATCGATGGATAGTGCGTGGATTCTTTCGCTCCATCGGGTTCCAGTACGGGAGAGGATTCAGGTAGGGTGATGGTGCCTGGGTGTAGTGGTTTCAGGAGGTGTGGTTGTTAAGGTATGTAGGATGATGTGGATTCCGTTGACCCAGAAGGGTCCATTTCATGGGGCGGTTGAATGGAATCCGGTTCATTGTCGAATTCTTTTTCTACGGAATTCGGATGTTATCATCTTAGAGTTTGTTATCGGATTCCGGAGGTTAATACTTGCTCACGTTATCTGATTTTGATTATTGCTTTTTCATCACTCAACTTGGCGACAAAATCCCATCCTTTACCGATAAATTCCTCCACATCATCAACCCCGACAACCCGTTGGCTGTTCCCATTATTCACCAATGAACCCACCAGTCTATGGCGCACCATCTCCTGGAACTCTTTATCATCCATACCAAGATCCATATCATCAATCTCATCACCATCAAACCCAGCCACAAGAAGCAACTGGCGACGCAACGCGTTTTGCAGTCGATCCTCAGAGACCGCAGTCTTTGTAGTCTCTAAGTATTCGAGGCTTCTTTGGTAAGTTTCTCGCATATCCTCGATGACAGACTCAGGTAGCCTTCCTTTGTTGGTGGTGTATCTTGCTTCCATGTTTCCCTTGTGTCCCATGAAGAATTGGCGATAGGCATGGGCGATCTTACCGTTATTCTCCGCCACCAATAGTTGTGTATCAAAATACGCTCTGAGCACATAGGGGCGCCATTTGTACTTAGGGCGCATAGCTGATCTGATCTCTTTAGTCAGTGTCTTTCTTGTAACGTGTTGATTTTCTCTGTCACTGACTCGATGTCCCGTGTCGCCATATCCACTTTTAAATGCGATAATTGCAGAACTTGGACCTAGTTTTTCGCCTATGGCGATGCGTTTTTCAAGATATGATTTGAGATGTTCACAACCCTCAGGGCCAAGGAATGTGAAATATCTGTGCTTTGCCTTACTAAGTTCAGGTCTAACAACAACCCGGGTCGGGATCGTTGTGAAGATTATCTCTTTTCCATCTATTTCTACCTCAGGCAAGTCTCGCAGCTTCAAGCCGTCTGAGCCATCGCCCTTTCCGAGGACTTGGGGTCGTAGTCCACTGAAAGCCATGAATGCGATTGAGCATTTACCGCGATCTTTTGCATAGTTAAGAATCTGTTTTAGCTCATTATTGGTTGGTACCCGTTCATCTTCAATTGTAGGGGTCCTTGTTGTGTCCCCGATCTTTATCTTTCTCACCAGGATGATATCGTTGAATCTTAGCCAGCTTTTCACACAAGTAATATAGTTCTCAATATAACTAGCTGCTTTTTCTTCATGTTTTAGTTTTGTTACAAAATCGAAGAGAAGATTCTCAAACCCTCTTCTATTCGTCTTTGCTTCTTCGACTATCTCCGCAGGAGAAAGCTCTACGAGTTTGCTAAAACGGTAAAGTGTCCTTGCATTCAGATTAGCAGTATTAACACTCCCACGTGAGAGGTTGTCGTACCATCTGCGAAATTCATCATTCTCGTCTAGGATGTGTTTCCAACCCGTAGTTCGTGGCATATAGGCACCATTTAATCACAAGTTGAATGATAATAAATAGGTTTTGGATAAAATTTTAGGCGCATACCATCAGCTGCGCCACAACCCAAACCAGTGACGTTTGAGGAGTTTCTAAGAGATAAAGAGTTAGCTGAAACGACCATTGAACACAAACTTGGATTGATCCGATAATTTGAACTACGCTTCAACCTCTACGACAGTGAAGCTATTTGAGAACACTTCAAGAAAGTCAAGTGAGTACGCGCCTTTAAGTTATCCACATGTGAATAATGTCCACAAAGTCCCGTTTGTCCAAGGTCTACTATCCTATATATTATTCTAACTTTTTCTAGATGAGTTTGTGGACCATGGACACCGGGGACAATTGGGACGCACCTTCCTTTTCTAGCAGTATTTCAGCCTGGAAACCACTCACAAGATCTGTGCATCTTTCAATATATCTAGCGTCTCTAGTCCTATCTGTACTTTCTCCTGATAAAGATAGACCAATTGTGTTCTCTCTTTTTTCTGAACTGGTCAATAAATCCTCTATTCGACAAAACGGGAGCTTTTTCCTTCGAGAATGTTGAGCACAATAAAAAAGGCACAATAGTACTTGGATTCAAATATAGATCTATTTCTCTTTTAATCAGAAAACCCTGTCTTAAGTTAAATGAACCCCCCTACCGAACACCGAACACTCCCCACATGGTATTTAGAATAACTTGAAATGTAAAAATGTCAAAAAATCTGGTTCCCTACGAAACAATGAGGTCGAATCCAATACTACGTCATCGAGCACACAGCTGATACATCCTAGAATATTGATGTCTCTCGATTCCTTTCTTATTGAACGCGCGCACTGTTTCTCAGCTGAATCCTCTTCTAAGACGTTTAGCATGATAGCTTTGACTCAAACCTTTGAGAGGGCTTTTCCAATGATTTTTAATGCAAGATCAGGCTCGTTGGGAGTGAATATGATTGGACCGCCACTCTTTCTGATGATCCTTACTGCATCTCCAACCCGAGTGGAATACGCCAATTCGCCTTTGAGGTTGTACTTGAGACCCAAACCGCCAAACTCTAGGAACTTAATGGAGGCTTTCTCCACTTCCACTATATCACTCAGAGAGATGTTCTTCACTAAGAAACCATAGCCCAACTGTATCCTTTCACAGTTCACTTTGATGCTGAGCTTGTGGAACGTGTGGTAAATAACATAGAACAAAAGCAT
>Ga0233437_1001730_pt1 | contig 37780 bp, 29 predicted proteins | sample SI_122_August201_FD_182714 | JGI IMG/M metagenome (GOLD analysis project Ga0233437, IMG submission 182714) | Seawater microbial communities from Saanich Inlet, British Columbia, Canada - SI_122_August2016_200_MG | ecosystem: Environmental > Aquatic > Marine > Inlet | place: Canada: British... | reverse complement strand
ACCGAAGGAAATATAACTTACCGAACAAAAGACAAAAAAGGTAACTGGATTTTTAAACCCGGGTCTGGTGAACCTTCGAGATTTGCAATAGTTCATTGTGTTGGAAGCAGAGACAGGAATTATAAAAATTATTGTTCGCGTGTATGTTGCATGTATTCTTTGAAACTTGCACATCTGATAAAAGAAAAAATTCCGAATGCCGATGTTTTTGAATACTTTATTGATATGCGTGCTTTTGGGAAAGGCTACGAAGAATTCTACCAGCGTATAAAAGAGGAAGATGTGAATATTATTCGTGGTAAAACTGCAAAAATTGAAGAAACTAAAAAGGGTTTAAAACTAAGAAGCGAGGATATTATTAATGATAGAATTATTGAACAGGATGTTGATATGGTAATTCTTTCGGTTGGTTTGGAGCCTCGGAAAGATGCTGATAAATTAACGGAAATCCTTAATATTTCTAAAACAAATGATGGATGGTATAAAGAAGCAAATTCTTCTTTCGACGGTGAAACTACTCTTACCGGAGGAGTAACAATTGCCGGTGCTTGTCAAGGGCCTAAAGACATTCCTGATAGTGTTGCACAGGGAGCAAGTGCTGCTGCAAAAGTGATTCAAAGTATTATGAAAAATAAAATTAATCAAAATATTAAAGATATTTCTTTTGATAAAATTGAAAAACGAGTTGAAGATTTTCAAAAATAATGGAGATAAAACATGAGACAAACAGTACATCCTAAATTAAAGCAAGAATTGATGGAATATGGAATTGGGGATTGGAACGCATGTTTCAATTGCGGAACTTGCACTGCAATTTGCGGACTAGCCGAAGGTGGTTTTCTTTTCCCTCGAAAAAGTATTCAGTCCATTCAAATGGGATTGAAGGAAAAATTAAAGCAAAGCGTTGATCCCTGGCTTTGCTATTATTGCGGTGAATGCAGTGAAACCTGCCCAAGAGATGCTAATCCGGGAGAATTAATGATGGCAGTCCGTCGTTATCTAACTAATATCTACGATTGGACAGGCCTTGCTAGTCTCTTTTACAGATCAAAACTTGCACTTTTTATTGGATTTCTTCTGGTTCTAATTGCTGTTATTACAGTTGGTTTCATAGAAGGTTTCGAAAAAGAAGCGTTGATGCATTTTGGCCATCTGTTTGAACAATATGTAATTCTTGCAGTATTTACTCTGATACTACTGCCGAATATCTTTCGTATGTTCTGGCTTACAGTTGTAAAACAAGATGTGAAAGCACCATTGTTTTCCTACATCACAGGTTTCTGGCATCTGATTTGGAATATGTTTACACAAAACAGATCCTTAAAATGTGAAACAGGCAATTTCAGATGGTTTGAGCATTTCCTTATTGTAATAGGCTATTTATTATTACTGCTTACTACAGTTTTTCTTGGTTGGTTTTCAACAGAAAATACCTTTATTATCTGGTTAGGATATATTGTATGTGGGTTGGTATTTATTTTTACTTTTGATTTCATGATAGATAGACTAAGAAAAAACAAGGCGGTAACCAAATTTTCTCACATTTCAGATTGGTTGTTTGTTATCTGGCTTTTTTTATTAGGATTAACTGCATTCATTGTAAGGCTATTTATTGACACAAACCTGATCGATAATAATTTATGGTTATATATGATACATTTAATTGTTATTGCTCAATGGGGATTATTGCTGGTTCCTTTTGGAAAGTGGACACATTTTTTATACCGTTCATTCGCAATGTATTTTGCATACTTGAAAAAGTCAGCACTTGAACAAGAAAGTAACATAACATATTAAAAAAGTAAAAATGGAAGAACCAAGAATTGGAGTATATATTTGCTGGTGTGGAACCAATATTGCAAAAATGGTGGATGTGGAATATGTTGCCGAGGAGATGAAAAAATTGCAAAATGTGGTCGTTTCCAGAAATTACAAATATATGTGTTCAGATCCGGGACAGGATTTGATCATTAAAGATATTAAAGAAAACAACTTAAATAGAATTGTTGTATCAGCCTGCTCACCGAGAATTCATGAACTTACATTCCGCAAAGCATTGGAAAATGCAGGTTTAAATTCCTATCTTTTTGAAATGGCAAATATTAGGGAGCATGTTTCATGGGTTCACACCGATAGAAAAGAAGCTACCGAAAAAGCAAAATCTCTTGTTATTGCCGCAATTAAAAGAGTTGGTTTTCACGAATCTCTTGATAAAAGATCGGTTGACATCAATCCTGCCACATTGATAATTGGCGGAGGAATTGCAGGTATAACGGCTGCTCTTGAGATTGCCGAAACAGGTAAACAAGTTTATTTAATAGAAAAGAATAATTGTTTAGGAGGAAACTTAGCTTTTGTTGATCTTAGTTATCCTGATATGAGCAGTGTACATCAGATACTTGATCCAAAGATCGAAAAAGTTAATAAACATCCTAATATTAAGGTATTTTTAAATACCGAAATTGATGAGGTCTTTGGTTATGTCGGGAATTTTGAAACAAAAATAAACGGAACCGCCGAGATAGAAGAAATTCTGAAATTCGGAAATGTTATTGTCGCAACCGGATTAAAACCTTTTGATCCTTCTGTAATTCCTGAATATGCATACGGTAAATTCCCTGATGTTATAACTTCGATTGAATTTGAAAAGATGTTGAAAGAAGGAGCTATAAAAACAAAATATGGAAAAGCACCTAAAAATGTTGGTATAATTCATTGTGTTGGAAGTCGAAACAACAATTATAACGAATACTGTTCAAGAACCTGTTGTGCGAGTGGCCTTAAATATGCAAATCAGCTTAGGGATGCATTGCCTGATGCAGGAATTTATGAGCTTTATGGTGATATGCGGGCTTTTGGAAAAGGTTGTGAGGAACTCTATACGGAAACATCTAAAAAAGATATTGTTTTTATGATGTTTGATCAGAGAAATGATCTGCCAAGGATTAAAACTTCCGGTGCAAAGGATAATTGCAATATGATTATAAAAGTTAATGAAAAATTGTCCGGTGAAAAATTAAATATCCCCGTTGATATGGTTGTACTTTTGGTGGGTGCTCAAGCTCAGGATAATGCGAAAGATATTGCCCATGCGGTTGGAATAAGTATGTGTGGAAATTCATTCTACATTGAAAGACATCCAAAACTTGATCCTGTTGCCACAACAACCGACGGAGTTTATATTGTCGGGAGTTGTCAGGGGCCAAAAGGAATAATTGATTCTGTTTGTCAGGCGAGAGCTGCCGTTTCACGAATTCTTGGAACAATAGCTCAAGGTTCCGTTCAGGTTGAGGTAACAACAGCAGTAGTTAATGAGGATATTTGTTGTGGTTGTCAGACCTGTATATGTGTTTGTCCTTACACAGCAATTAGTTTCGATGCGGAAAAAAATGTTTCTGTTGTTAATGAAGTGCTTTGCAAAGGTTGTGGAACCTGTGGCTCGGCTTGCCCGACAGGTGCAATCAGATGCAGACATTTTACAGATTTACAAATTCTCTCTCAAATTGAGGGTTTAATGTCATTAGAATTAGAGGAGGTATAAAATATGAGTAATGAACCGAAAATTGTTTCGTTTTTATGCAATTGGTGTTCCTATACGGGTGCCGATCTTGCAGGAACTTCACGAATGAAGTACGCCCCGAACATCAGAATTATCAGGGTTATGTGCTCGGGCAGAGTAGAACCGACTTTTGTTTTGAAAGCTTTTCGCGAAGGAGCCGATGGTGTGTTGATTTGCGGATGTCATCCGGGCGATTGTCATTACCACGAGGGTAACTACAAATGCCTGAGAAGGTATAAACTTCTGAAGAAATATATTAAGCAAATGGGAATTGATGAAAAAAGACTAAGACTGGAGTGGATTAGTGCAAGTGAGGGAAAACAATTTGCCGAACTGGCTAATGAAATGGCTGAGACAATGAAGGATCTTGGCCCGGCCAACATAAAAGAAAAATTAGATTTATTTAAAAAACCTAAATCTATTAATGAAAATGAAAATGTTGAAAAAGAAAAATCGGAGGCAATATGACAACTGAAAAAAAAGAAAAACCAAAATTAAAAATGGCTGTTTATTGGGGAGCAGCATGTGGGGGTTGTTGTGTATCAATATTGGATGTCCACGAAAAACTATTCGATGTAGTGGCTGCAGCCGATTTGGTTTTCTGGCCAATTGGCTTGGATTTTAAGTATAAAGATATTGAAGATATGCCCGATGGCCATATCGACTTAACTTTATTTAACGGAGCAATTCGAAATAGCGAAAACAAATATATAGCTATGCTTCTTCGTCAGAAGTCAAAAATTATGGTGGCTTATGGTTCCTGTGCTCACATGGGAGGAATACCGGGTTTAGCAAATTTTTCCACCAAAGAAGAACTTTTTGACAGAGTTTATTTTGAAACGGAATCAACTGTGAATCCCGACAAAATTTTGCCTGAACCAAATTATAAAATCCCTGAAGGTAAACTCGAACTACCATATTTTTATAATGATGTATTGCCTTTAAATAAAGTAGTTTGTGTTGATTATTATCTACCGGGTTGCCCACCTCAAACCGAAAGATTACTTGAGGTGTTTATGGCAATAGTTAATGGAAGTGAATTGCCATCAAAAAAGTCAGTTATCGGTGCTTATGATAAAACGCAATGCGATGAATGCGAGCGTAAAAAAACCGATAATAAAAAGATCAAGAAATTCTTCAGGCCCTGGGAGATTGAAGACGATGGAGAAACCTGTTTCATTGAACAAGGAGTAATTTGTATGGGGCCTGCAACGCGAGGTGGTTGTGGTGTAAGATGTATAAAAGGAAACGCTCCCTGCCGTGGTTGTTATGGTCCGCCACCCGATTCTCCCGATCCGGGAGCTAAGATGATGTCTGCCATTGCTACAATGATAGATTCAAATGAAGATGTTGAAATAGATAAAATTATTGAAGATGTCGTGGATCCGGCTGGTACATTCTATCGTTTTAGTGCGCCGGATTCAATAATAAGGAGAAAATTATAATGAAGAAAATAACTATTGATCCGATCACAAGACTTGAAGGACATGGGAAAATTGAAATATTTCTCACCGATGAAGGAGATGTGGAAAATGTATATTTTCAAGTTCCCGAATTACGTGGTTTCGAGAAGTTTTGCGAAGGCCGTCCGGTTGAAGAGCTTTCCCAGATTGTAACAAAAATTTGTGGAGTTTGCCCCGGTTGTCATCACATGGCTTCCGGAAAAGCTGCTGATGCTGTTTTTGGTGTTGAACCCACCTCAACTGCCAAAAAACTTCGTGAATTATTTTATATGGCCCATTTTGTTCACAGCCATATTGCACATTTTTATGTGCTTGCCGCACCCGATTTTGTCGTTGGGCCTACTGCTGATCCTGCAAAAAGAAATATTCTCGGAGTAATTGAGAAAGTAGGAGTGGAAGTTGGCACTGAGGTTATAAAACAAAGACGTAAAGCTCAGGAAATTCAGGCTTTATTGGGTGGACATCAAACTCATGTTGTGATGAATATCCCGGGTGGTGTCAGAAAAGGACTAACTGAAGAACAAAGAGCAGATATTGAAAAGACTGCTAAAGGCTTTATTGAATTTGCAAATTTCTCTCTTCAAGTATTCAACGATGTTGTTCTTGGAAATGCAACTTACCTTGACATTATCCTCAATGGCCCTTATTCTTTAAAAATTCATTCAATGGGCCTTGTTGATGAAAATAATAAAGTGAATTTTTATGATGGAAAAGTAAGAGTTGTTGATACAGTTGGAAACGAACTTTGTAAATATTCTCCCAAAGAATACATGGAATATATTGCTGAAAGAGTTGAACCCTGGAGCTATCTGAAATTTCCTTACTTAAAAAAGATAGGCTGGAAGGGATTTGTTGATGGACAGGATTCGGGTGTTTATCATGCAACGCCTTTATCACGTTTGAATGCTGCCGACGGAATGGCAACACCGCTTGCTCAAATTGAATACGAACGAATGTATAAAACTCTTGGCGGAAAACCGGTTCACGCTACTCTTGCAATGCATTGGGCAAGATTGGTTGAGTTGCTTTATTCAGCCGAAAGATGTCTTGAATTGGTTACCGATCCTGAAATTACGGGTAAAAATTTGAGAACTGAAATTGACCGGTCCAAAATTGTTGGGGAGGGTGTCGGAACTGTTGAAGCTCAACGTGGAACCTTGACTCATCATTATTGGACAGATAAAAACGGTATCGTTGAGAAAGTGAATATTATTGTAGGAACAACAAATAATAATGCCCCGATTTGCATGTCGATTAAAAAAGCTGCACAAGGATTGATAGAAAAAGGAACAGAACCAAGCGAAGGAATCCTGAATATGATAGAAATGGCTTTTAGGGCTTATGATCCATGTTTTTCGTGTGCAACTCACAGGCTTCCTGGAGATATGCCTCTCATAGTTAATTTTATGAATAAGAAAGGTGAGTTAATAAAAACCGTCAAGAGAGATTAGAATGAAAGAATGCGAAAATGATAGAATGCAAGAATGAAGGAAGATTATTCAAACATTCACTCATTCAAGCTTTCACTCATTTAACCATTCAATCATTGTAAACAATGTCCTCTGATCCCGAAATACTAATCCTTGGCATAGGCAACGAAATTCTGACTGATGATGGAATTGGTGTGAAAATTGTCAAATTATTAGAAAAGAATTTTAATAATGTTTCCATAAATTATGAAACAATTTGGGTAGGAGGGCTTGATCTAATTGAAGTTTTTGATGGATATAAAATCATTATTATTATTGATGCAATAAAAACCGGTGAAAAGGAACCTGGCTTTATTTGGGATTTAACTCCTGAGAATTTCAGGGATACTTTGCATTTATCAAATATACATGATTTAACATTTATTGAGGCAATTAATGCGGGAAGGAAATTAGGATATAAGATACCTGAGTCAATTCATGTTCTCGCCATTGAAATTCTTGAAGATACTGTTTTTAGCAAAGAATTTTCATCTGAAATTCAACATTGTTATGATAGGATTCTTGAATCTATAGTTAATAAGATTAAAAAGATCATAAACTCACAATAACAATCAATGTTTAAAATAACAATACTTTAATTTTTATGAGCACTTTTCTTACTCAACTTTGACAGATTTTTTTTTATCTCCATTACATGTAGTAGAACCTTTTTCTAAAATATAAGAAGCAACAACCTCATAAGTTCCTGTTGATTGATAAGTGTGATCAATCTTTAAACCATTTGATTTTATTGAGTGTCCGTCACCAAAATTCCAGGAAATTTCATTCTTTAGCTTAAAATCGTCGCTACTTTCATCTATAAATTCAAAATGAATTATTTTAGAATTTGTAGTATCCGCCTCATAATGAACCGAAAGCGAAATAGCTTCAATCGAACAATCAACAATATCTTCGGCAATTTTACCACATGATAAAGATGAGAGAAAAATCACACAAATTATAAAGATAAGGATAGAAAACAAATGAATTTTATAAATCTTTTTACGATAAAAACTATTAATGGATTTTTTAATTATCATTTTTTTATACATTTTATCATGAAACATTAGATTGTTTTACTTCTTCAAGTTTAGCTTTTGCTTCCTGAGCCGGTTTGTAATTTTTATCGGCATTTTTCCAAATATCATTCGCAACTTTTAGGTGATCCAGTGCTTTTTGTGTATTTTCCAAATCTAAATATAAAAGAGAAAGTTCATAATTATTTTTCGGATTGTAAGGTGAGTCTTTTAATGCGATTAATAAATATTTTTCAGCTTTTTTAAATTCATTTAGTTTCCTGTAACAACGTCCTATAAACTTGTTGATGTGGATTCCTGTCGGTTGAAGCTCTAATACCTTTAAGTAGCTATTAATTGCCTTGTCATATTCTTCTTCCATTTCATATATTCTGGCTTGTCCATAAATAATTAATACTCGTAAAACTTCTTCTCCAAAACCTTCAATTATTTTTTCTGCTTCAATAATTGCTTTCCGGGCATTATCGACATCTTCAAGTTCAAGGTAAACACGCAAATATCCAAAATATACAACTTTATCAACAGGTGCATCAAATTGTTCCTCAATTTCTTTAAGCATCTTAAATGCTTTATCATCTTTATTTGCCTTAGTATATTTATCAATATCAAAAACCTTTGAAACAAGAATATCTTTTGGAGATGAATATTTCCCCATTTCTTTAAACTTCAGTTCCATATATTTAACTGATTCATTCATTTGTCCCATTGATTCATAATATGATTCAAGCGAACCATAAACTTGCATACTATCAGAGGAAGTTTTACATTTTTTCAATGCCTTTAGATTTTGATCAAGGGCTTCATTGAAATTTCCTAATAGCTTTTCCAATTTTGCTAAATTTAGCAATAATGATATTTTTCCGGTTTCCATTAAAAGGGCTTTCTCATAATAAGATTTCGCCTGTTCATAATCACCTTTAATAAAATATAAATAACCAATATTTTTATATGACTGATAGTCTTTTGGAAATTGTTTTTCATATTGCTTGAAATAATCAAGGGCTTTATCATATTCAGCCATTTTCACGTATAAATTCCCAATGGTTGTCAGATAATCATATTGTTCAGGATCAATCTTTAAGATAAGTTCAAGTTGAGAAATTGCTTCTTTAATTTGATTTTTATTAATATAAACAGCTGCAAGAGTAGTATGCCCCTGGGTGTCATCAGGGAAAAGCTCAACCCACATTTTTAAAATAGCAAAAGCTTTTTCAGGTTCTAATGTTATTACGTAATTAAAATATTTAGTAATAAACTGAAGCCTTTCAGGTAATTTATATCGATTTTGTATTACTATCTGGAGGGATTCTTCTGCTTTTTTCACCTGATTAGTATTGAAATAATATTCGGCTAAGGTTAAATAAGCAACCATGAAGCCGGCATCTTCCTTTATCGCTTTTTCAATATATTCAGTTCCTTTTGGCCAGTTATTATCAATAACAATCAAGTTGTTTCCTTTTGTGAAATTTTTAAGAGCAGTGAACGAATTAGTAAATATATCAGATAAAGGAAGGTCATTCACTTCCTCCAAATGTGATTTGGGAACTGCCAAATCTTTCTTTAATTGTAAAGTAAGTTCATCTATTAAATTAAAAATATCCGTCCCTGTAAAATTATTTTCTGTTAATAGTTTTCCTGTTTTAGTTTCATAAAGATTAACTTTTAAAGAATAATCATTATTTTGCTTTGTAAAAGAACCGGTTAAAAAATAATTCAGATGATAATAATCAGCAATTTTCTTTTCTAAAGTAAATGGTAATCCGACACCTTTAGGAAAACCAAATTCTTTTAATTTATTGAAAAAATTAAAGCTTGATTTTGTATTTATAAAAATATCCTGTGAAAGATCATAATCAATCATATTCGTGATTCCGTATTGCAACCAGTTAAATGTGGAATCGTTTGTTTCATTTTCAAAGAAAAATATTGCTATCTTTTTTCTGAATTCATTTTTTACAACTACTCTTTCAACTTTTTCACCATCTTCATTTTCAATTGTCAGGGCTTTGGTTGTTGCTCCCAGATCTTTCCCATTGAAAAGAAAAATCAATAATAAAGCACTGAATATCAAATTCACAGGTAGTCCGATTTTTTCAGTCATTGCCCATTTTCCATTGCTTTTTTGTGCATGAAAATATGATAAAATAAAAACAGCAGGTAATAAAGAAAGTAGGGCAATCCATGCAAAATCAACGAGATGAGGAGAAAGAAGCAAAGATGAAACTATTGCCGAAACAATATATATTATTATTAATGAGCTTAGAAGATATGCGCCCACAATATGAATTATCTTCCTTTTCCATAGATCATTGAAAAAAGGCAGTTTTTGTTTTGATTCTTCTGGGGATATATCTTCGGTTGTAACTTTATATATTTCAATGGTTTCGTTAACTCCCTTTAATTCTTTCTTTCCAATTGAAATTGTATGAAAATCATCTTTATTTCTAATCTGATTTCTAACATCTTCCGATATACAAATTCCGTTTGGAGGTGCTAATGGTTCAATTCGGGCAGCGGTATTTACTGCCGAACCGAATACATCTCCTTCCTCAAAAATCACATCTCCGATATGAATCCCGGCACGTATGGTCAATTCTTCGTCCTTTAAACGATCTTGTGTTTCAATTGCAAATCTAACAGCCTCAATTGCACTATGAAACATAATTAACAAACCATCTCCAATCTCTTTTACAACTTCTCCGCCATGAGCTTTCACAATAGGAAAAAGAATTTCACGTTGCTGATGTAAAAGTAGCATCGTGTTATTTTCATTTTCCTCCATTCGCTTTGTATATCCCACAATATCAGTGAAAACTATTGCGGCAAGCTTATGATTTTTTGTATTCATAATTAAATTTAGAATAAAAAATAAAGGCGACTAAGATAACTAATTTAATTGATTTACTTCTTCAAGTTTTGCTTTTGCTTTCTGCGCCGGTTTATAATTACTATCGGCATCTTTCCAGATTTCATTTGCTTTTTCCAGATATTCTATTGCTTTATCTGTATTTCCAAGGTCAAGATTTAATAAAGCAAGCTCATAAATATATAAAGGATTATATGGAAAATCATTATAAGCAATGATTAAATTTTCTTTCGCTTCTGTAAATCTATTAAGTTTACGATAACATCTACCTATATAATAAAAGAATTTTTTCCTATGAGGTGAAATTTCAACTCCTTTACGGAAATTTTCAATTGCCAGTTCATATTCACCTTTTAATTCATGAATACGACCTTGTCCGGTATAAACTAAATGTTGTAGTTCGCCTTGTCCGAAACTATTAACAAACTGCTGGGTTTTAATAATTGCTTCTTCAGCTTTTTCAATATCTTCAAGCTCAAGATATACAAGCATATACCCAAAATAAACGATATCATCAATTGGAGGTTCAAATTCTTCTTCAACCCTATTTAATATTTGAAAAGCTTTTTCTTTATTTCCGACAATTACATATTTGTTAGCATTAAATGCTGTTTCTGCCAAAAACTGTACCGGTGTCTTGTTTTTTTCACTTTCCTTCAGCTTGAGTTCCATATATTTTATTGACTCAACAATTTGTCCTCTAATTTCAAAATAATTCTCAAGCGATGAATATACTCTCATCGAATCAGATGGTGTATTACATTTTTTTAATGTATTAAGGTTTTGGGTTAAAGCTTCATGGAAATTACCTAACCTAATTTCCACTCTTATTAAATTCATTAATAATGAAACTTTTTCTGTTTCTAACAAAAGTGCTTTTTCGTAGTAAGATTTTGCCTTTTTAAAATCGCCCATTTCAAAATACAGGTAACCAATATTTCTATATGAGTTATAGTCCTTAGGGAATTGCTTTTCATATTGTTGATAATAATTTAAGGCTTCTTCAAAATTTCCAATTCTTACATAAAAATCTCCAATAGCTTCCAGATAAACATATTGTTCAGGATCAAGTTCTAAAATTGTTTTAAGTTCCTCAATTACTTCAGGTATTTTGTTAATATGAACATATCTATCTGCAAGCTCTAAGTGCCCATTAATATCATCAGGAAAAAGTTCAACCCACATTTTTAAAACTGCAAGAGCTTTTTCAGGTTCAGACTCAAGTGTGTAATAAAAACTCTTTGCTGCAAACTGACGTGTTTCCGGAAGTTTATATAATTGTTGCATAATTTTCTTCAAGGAGATTTTCGATTTTTCTACCTGATTTGTATGAAAATATGCTGAGGCTGAACTTAAATGAGCAAGAGTAAAATTTGGATCATTGGCAACTGCAATCTCGAAATAATTAATTCCGTCTAACAAATTGTTATAAAATTCTATTTCACAAAGTCCTTTCACATAGTTTTTTAAGGCATTTGATGATTCAGTAAATATTTCGGAAATAGGAAGATCATTAACTTCACCGGAAGGTGATTCGGGGATTTCTAAATCAATTTTTATTTGCCTGGTAATTTCATCAATCATTGTAAAAATATTTTCTCCGGAAGAAACATTTTCAGAAATTAGTGCTCCGGAGTTAGTATTATAAAGATTAACTTTAATAGAGTATTCATCATTATGCTTATTAAATGAACCGGAAATGAAGCTTTTTAAATGGTAATAATTTGCAATTTTCTTTTCAAGAGTTAAAGGAATTCCAATGCCCTTCGAAAAACCATATTCATTTAATTTATAATAAAAGTCAAAGCCTGAGAGCGTATGTAAGAAAATATCTTGCGATAGATCATAATTTATCAACGACGAGATTCCATATTGCATCCAGTTAAGTGTTGTGTCTTTTGATTCATTTTCAAAGAAAAATATTGCAATCTTTTTTCTGAATTCACTTTTCACAACTACTCTCTCAATTTTTTCACCATCCTCGTTTTCAATTGTCAGGGCTTTGGTTGCCGCTCCCAGATCTTTCCCTTTGAAAACAATAATCAGTAATAAAGCACTAAAAATCAAATTTACAGGCAAACCGATTTTTTCAGTCAATGCCCATTTTCCTCTACTTTTTCGTGCATGAAAATATGATAAAATAAATACTGTGGGAGATAAGGAAAGTAAGGTTATCCATGAAAAATCAACAAGATGAGGTGAAAGAAGTAATGATGATGCAATTGTTGAAATAATGTATATAATAAAAAGTGAACTTATAATATATGCACCTAAAATATGAATTACTTTTCTTTTCCATAAATCAATAAAGAAATGTGATTTTTCTGCCGATTCTTCCTGAGAATCCTCACCAATTGCAATTTTAAATATTTCTAGAGTTTCATTGACGCCTTTTAATTCTTTTTTGCCTATTGAAATTGTTTGAATATCCTTTTTATTTCTTATTTGGTTCCTGACATCTTCCGATATACAAATTCCATTTGGAGGAGCTAATGGTTCAATTCGGGCAGCTGTATTCACTGCCGAACCGAAAACATCTCCTTCCTCAAAAATTACATCTCCGATATGAATTCCAGCGCGTATGGTCAATTCTTCGTCCTTTAAACGATCTTGTGTTTCAATTGCAAATTTAACTGCCTCAATTGCACTATGAAACATAATCAACAAACCATCTCCTAATTCCTTAACAACTTTTCCGCCATGAGCATTAACTATTGGAAAAATAATTTCGCGTTGTTGTTGCAAAAGCTGCATTGTCCTCGTTTCATTTTCCTCCATTTGCTTTGTATATCCCACAATATCAGTAAAGACTATTGCTGCAAGCTTATGATTTTTTGTGTTCATAATTAAATTTAGAATAAACAATTAAAGCCGACTAAAATAACTAAATTAATTGATTTGATAATTATTTAAATATTAAATTTTTTAATTACATAGGATTTCATGATCATCCTTAGTTATTGAATTTTGATATATTTGCAGAATCACTGAAAGTTTATTGATTTTTTTAAATAAAACTTTTAAAACACAAATAATTATATGAAAAAGCCAATCTTCTTAAGATTTCACATAATAAAGATTTCAATATTTGTTTTCTTTTTATTTCAAGGATGTTCAAGTGATGAAGAAAATAAATCACACACAAAAATTGCAATAGAAAAGGAAATTGTTAAAAATGAAATAAAAATTGATTTACCTCAAATTATAAAAAAGGATACAATAACCGCTATTACACAATTCAATTCTACGAGCTACTTTATTTTCAAAGGCAAACCTATGGGTTATGAATATGAATTGCTTGAACTTTTTTCAAAGGACCTGAATGTTGAACTAAATATTATTATAACTGATAATCTTGATACTGCAATTTCATGGCTTGATAGTGGAAAAGGCGACATTATTGCCAAGGCTCTTACAATCACTAAAGAACGAAATAATATTCTGAATTTTTCAGACTATCATACTTTAACGCAACAAGTAATTGTCCAGCGTAAACCCGAAAATTGGCGAAAAATGACATTAGATAATATTAGCAAACAACTAATCAGAGATCCGATAAATCTGATTAACAAAAAAGTTCATGTAAAAAAAAGCTCACCTTATTATGAAAGGTTAAATAATCTTTCGGATGAAATTGGAGGTGATATTGATATTATTTCTGTTAGCGAAAATATGGTTACAGAAGATTTGATAAAAATGGTAGCAGATGGTGAAATTGATTATACGGTAGCTGATAAAAATATTGCTTTGGTAAATAAAACATATTACCCGATTCTTGATGTTGAAACCGAAGTCAGTTTTTCGCAACGAATTGCCTGGGCAGTTAGAAAATCCTCACCCAAACTTCTTAAAGCAATTAATAAATGGATTCGGAAAATGCGTAAAGAAACTGATTATTACGTAATTTATAATAAATATTTTAAAAATAAGCGAGCTGCAAAACGTCGAATGAAAAGCGAATATTTTTCTGCTTCAGGCGGAAAAATCTCGGAATTTGATGAAATTATTAGGAAGCATTCGGTAAATATAAATTGGGATTGGCGGCTTCTTGCTTCTCAAATTTTTCAGGAGTCAAGATTTGATCCAAAAACAAAATCATGGGCCGGAGCAAAAGGATTAATGCAAATGATGCCAAAAACCGCTAAAGAATTTGGAATTACTAAATTATTCGATCCCGAAGAAAATATCAAAGCCGGTACAATTTATTTAAAGCATATTTCCGAACGTTTTGAGCATATCGAAAATCCGGAGGAAAAAATCAAATATATTTTGGCATCCTATAATGTTGGGTATAATCATGTGCATGATGCAAGACGGTTGGCGAAAAAACATGGAGGCGACCCAAATGTCTGGGACGAAAATGTAAGTAAATACATTCTTCTTTTATCAAAACCTAAGTATTATAATGATGAAGTAGTTAAATATGGCTATTGCCGAGGCAGCGAACCTTACAACTATGTAAAAGAAATTTTAAAAAGACATGAGCAATATAAATTATTCATTAAAAAATAATAACTATTTGCTGCTGCCCAAAAACTTTAATTTCCCGCAGATGACGCAGATATTCGCTGATTTTTTCTGCGGTAATCTGCGTCATCTGCGGGAGAAAAATAAATTTTATTAATTAAAATACAGTCTTAATGCCAAATTTAAAAGAAAAACCCTGCCTTAAAGATTATCAGGATTATGTGAAAGAACTTGAATTTGAAAGAGGTTTTATTGATCAATCCACTCGTGACAAATGTCTTTTACTTGGTGAAGAAGTTGGTGAGCTTTTTAAAGCAGTACGAAAAGTTGAGGGTTTGAAAATTGATAATAATTCAAGTTTTAGCAGCATAGCCGATGAACTTTCAGATATTCTGATTTATATTTGTGCAATTGCCAATAGAAATAATATTGACCTTGAACGAGCTTTTAGAGAAAAAGAAGAAATAAACAAAAAAAGAAAGTGGGTTTGAATCATTAAGTCATTCGCGGAGTTTATCCCGATTTTTCGGGGCTGTCATCAGGTTACGCTGTCATCCATACGGACAAGTTTGAAAACACAATGAATGACAATAAATGACACGAAGTATATGACAATTTAATGACTGTTTAAATAACGTACAAGTTTATTCCTACCGGAAGTTTAAATTAATTTAATAATAACTCCAATGTCAAAAATTATTAATATTGAAATAAAAGCGAAATGTGCTAATCCTCAGAAAATAAGAAATGTTTTATTTTCTTTAAACACAAAGTATGTTGGACTTGATCATCAAATTGATACATATTTTATCGTAAATCATGGACGCTTAAAGCTCAGGGAAGGAAATATTGAGAATAATCTTATTCATTATGATCGTGAAAATATTTCCGGCCCCAAAACGAGTAATTGTCTTCTTTATAAATCAAATCCCGGCTCATCCCTTAAAGAAATTCTTGTAAAGTCGCTTGGTATTTTCAAGATCGTTGATAAAAAGCGGGAGATTTTTTTCGTTAACAATGTAAAAATTCACCTTGATGAAGTTAAAGGCCTGGGCTCATTTGTAGAAATTGAAGCAATTAGCAAGAATGAAGATTTTACAAAAGAACAACTTCTTTCGCAATGCAATCATTTTATGGAAATTTTTGAAATTGAAACTGAAGATCTGATTCCATGTTCGTATAGCGATATGTAATTTTTATGTAAATGAGTTTTTAGGTCTGTAATTATTTGATGTTTATCAATCATCTTTTGCAAATTTTTGACTAAATTACAAAATTTATTTAATAATTGATATTTATCGTCAGAAACGATTTATTACAAGGTACTTGCATTAAACGAGCACCAACTGAATTTCAACTCAAATATGTAGCAATAGTTATTTTAATAACCAATTCTTCTTGAGGCTTTTCTCATTAATTTATTAACTAACTTTTCTGAAGTGCTTCCAATTGAACCGGATACACCTTTGTTGTAATTAGCTAATAATTCACCATCTTCGCCATTATAAATGTAAAGATTAATGACTGCTTTATTTGTTTTTCCAAAAAACCCTGTAAACATTCCCAAAACAACAGCCGCCGCTTCTGAAGTAGGTTTAGTTGTTTCGTATGTACCCATGATAATAGCATCAACCTCTAATATTTTAGCTATTGAATCAGGTGTATAGTATTCAAGATTTTCATAAGTAATTCCAGCTTTTTTTAATTTTGCATTTGTTGCTGCAACGGATTGAAGTTTAACTTTTAAGTCGCCACGCATTTCTCTTACTAAGTACCAGGTGTACATTGCGGATTGAATGCTTTTACCTTCAGCTTCTTCAATTTTCTCTAATTGTTCATGTGAAAGAGCTTTCATTTCTTTTGGCCTGAGTAATACAGTTGATTTAAAAGGCAGAATCCCAATAATTCTATGATCCTTTGTAATATATTTAAATCCTGGATTCACATAAAGATGAGTTTGAGAAAAAGCTGTCAAACTCATCATACAAATAATTGTAAAAATAAATGTTTTTTTCATTTTATTTAATTTTAAAGGTTAATAATTAGTAATGTCAACTTCTAAATAATTACTTTAATCTTTAACTAAATCAAATTCTCCTGCTGCATTAGCAATTATTGTCATTTTATTACCGTCTCCACTTAAAGTTACTTCTGATTCCTGAGTAGTTTGACCATGTACAAGAGTAATCTTATGTGTTCCTGCATCAATTGACTTGTAAGCCGTTGTCGTACCTCCACTCACATTGCCAAAGGAAAGAGGACCAATCTTTATATCCTCCCAAGTTGAGGTATTCTCATTTTTTACACGAATTGAATGACCCGATTCTTCTGATTCTTTCTCACAACTATTAAATAATAATATTGCTAATAGAACAAAAGTTAGTGTTTTTAATTTTTTCATAACTATTAATTTTTAAATATAAAATAAATTTAAAAATTAAGCAAATATAGTTTTTTTTTTACTATTTGTCAAGTTTTTTTATTATTTATAATCATTATACATTTATTTGTGTGTTATTCGTCTTTATAAACGATTTAATACAAGATACTTGTTACACTCAGACTATCGGAGGAATACGCCAACCGATCTTAAATTAAAGGTGTGTGTGGTATAAAAATGCCTCTAATTTTGCTGAAAAATCAATAATTCATTATTCTATGATTTAAGTTTTCATTCAATCATTAATTATTATTTTTGCAAAATAATACAGAGTACTATTGTAGTAAAATTCAAATATATACATGGATATATTCACAGCCGAGAAAGTTACAAAGCAATTTGCAAATCATAGAGCTTTGAACAAAGTAAGTATTTCGGTACCAAAGCAAAGCATTTTTGGTTTGCTTGGGCCAAACGGTGCCGGAAAAACAACATTTATCAGGATAATTAATCAAATAACTGCTCCGGATGAAGGCAAATTGTTTTTTACAGGTGAAAAACTAATGCCAAAACATGTTGAGTTTATTGGTTACCTGCCTGAAGAAAGAGGATTGTATAAAAAGATGAAAGTAGGGGAACAGGCAATTTATTTAGCACGTTTAAAAGGAATTAGTAAAACTGATGCTGTTAAGAAATTGAAAAATTGGTTCGAAAAATTTGATATTCTTAATTGGTGGAACCGTAAAGTCGAAGAACTCTCGAAAGGAATGCAACAAAAAATACAATTTATTATAACAATACTTCACCAACCAGAGCTTTTAATTTTTGATGAACCTTTTAGTGGTTTCGATCCCATAAATGTTAATATTCTGAAAGATGAAATTTTAAATCTTCGCGAAAATGGAGCAACAATAATTTTCTCAACTCATAATATGTCCTCTGTTGAAGAACTTTGCGATCATATTGCTTTGATTGATAATGCCGAAAAAATCCTTGATGGACAAGTCAATGAAATAAAACAACAATATAAATCAAATACGTTTGAAATAATATTCGATGGTTTTAAAGGCGATTTCAATAGTTTTTTAAATCCCGAATTTGAAATAGTCAGTAATGGAAATAATGAAGACACGAATTCAATTAAAATTAGAATCCCGGATAAATCATCACCAAACGAATTAATTCAAAATCTTTTACCCCATCTAACAATAAATTCATTTAATGAAATCATTCCTACGATGAATGAAATATTTATTAAAAAAGTGAATGAGAATGCTGGGAAATAAGGGGAATATGAGAAAGTGGTAACAAAGAAAGGGATGGTAATCTATCAAGAAGAGAATAAGAAATGATTATCTTTTCTTGATCCTCAAAAGAGATGCCATTCCTGACTATAACAAGGAACAAGAAATAAGAAACAAACAAATAATCCGAAACTAAACAAAATGAACAAAATATCCCTGATAATTCAAAGAGAATACTTAACGAGAGTAAAGAAAAAATCGTTTATAATTATGACGATTATCGGCCCAATACTGATGGCAGCTTTGTTTATTGTTCCTATTTTTATAGCTCAATATTCAAGTGATGAGAAAAAGATAATTGGAGTTTTAGATGAAACCGGACTTTTCCATAATAAATTCAAAAATTCGGATGATATTATTTTCCATTATGTTTATTCGGATTTGAATTCTGCTAAAGATCAAATGATTAAAAACGAAGACTATGCTTTGCTTTATATTGCAAAAACTCATATTAGCCTTCCGACCTCTGCTGTTTTATACTCAGATATTCAACCCAACATAAACGTAAAAAGTTATATTCAAAGGGTTATGAGTAAAGAGATTGAAGATGAAAAACTTATTTATAATATTGACAGGCTTAATTTATCACCCGAAGACAGAAAAATTGCTTTAAACATTCCAAAATCAATTAAAACTTCAATAAACCTAACGACAATTAAAGTTATTGGTGATGGTGAAGAGGAGAAAACATTTACGGAATTAAGCATGGTTTTAGGGATTTTTTCGGGAATATTGATTTATTTTTTCATTTTTCTGTTTGGTGCCCAGGTAATGCGGGGAGTTATTGAAGAAAAAACCAGTCGAATTGTTGAAATTATAGTTTCTTCAGTAAAACCATTTCAATTAATGATGGGGAAAATTCTTGGAATCGCATTGGTAGGCCTAACACAATTTTTATTATGGATTATTTTAACTTTTACAATTGTTGGTGTTTTTCAGGCAATATTTCCTGATAAAATTGCAAACAATAAAACAGAATTGCTCATGCAAAATAATGGGCTTGGACAAAAAATAAACACACAAACAATTACTGAAACAACTGATGATATCTCAAAAGTATTCGAAGCAATTGCTTCAATAAATTTTAAAATAATGATACTTTCATTTATTTTCTATTTTATTGGAGGTTACTTACTTTACGGGGCATTATTTGCAGCAATCGGTTCGGCTGTTGATAACGAAACCGATACCCAGCAATTCATGTTGCCAATAACAGTTCCACTAATTTTGTCGGTAATATTAGCTCAGTTTGTAATCGAAAACCCTGAAGGCTCACTTGCTTTCTGGCTGTCAATAATTCCTTTCACATCTCCAATAATAATGATGGTCAGGATTCCTTTCGGAGTACCTTATTTTGATTTGTTTTTATCGATGTCTTTATTAGTGATCGGGTTTTTGGCAACAACCTGGCTCGCCGCAAAAATTTACAGAACCGGAATTTTAATGTATGGAAAAAATGTCAACTATAAAGAACTTTGGAAATGGATTCGGTATAGGAATTGATTATTTTTATCCTACACCTTCTAGGTTTTTAAAACCTTGAAGGTGTAGGATATGTATACCTGTTATGGTTGCAAATGAAATGTTAAAAGAAACTCGTGTAAAAGAGCATCAACAGACTACTTTATGAAAATTCAATTTTCAATTGCTCATTAAGCCTAAAGCTTTTTCGATGAAAATCTGTAATTCCGTGTTTTGCAATTGCAGCCTTATGTTTTGGTGTCGGGTATCCTTTATTGTTTTTCCAATCATAATCGGGGAATTCAAGATGAAGTTTCTTCATGTACTCATCTCTGTGTGTCTTTGCAAGTATTGAAGCAGCAGCAATTGAAAGGAATTTTCCGTCTCCTTTGATGATACATTTATGTGGAATTTCCTTGTAGATTTTAAACCTGTTTCCGTCAATTAATAAAAATTCGGGTTGTTTTTTCAGTTTGTCAATAGCTCGGTGCATTGCCAAAAATGAAGCATTCAGAATATTTATTTCATCAATTTCGTTGTTGTTAACACTTGCAACTGCCCATGATATTGCTTCGGTTTCAATTATTTCACGAAGATTTTCGCGTTGCTTTTTCGATAACTTCTTCGAATCGTTAAGTTCTGAATTTTTAAAATCTCGGGGTAGAATTACTGCTGCTGCATAAACGGGGCCTGCAAGGCATCCTCTTCCGGCTTCATCGCAACCGGCTTCAATCAAATCATCTGTATAACTGTTTAATAACATATTATTTAAATAAAATCATTGAAAAATAATTATTGAACATAATCAAAATAATAAGTATCAAGATTACCATCCCCATTCTGTTAATATTTTTTAAAACAGAAAAATAATATGATAAAAATACTGATGCCGGAATAATTGTAAATGCGTTGTTTGGAATATAATTTTCCCCTGAATAAAGAAGGGGAATTAAAGAAATCAGGAGAAAGAAAATCAAAATTATTGAGTTTTTTCTAAACTGAATATTTCTCTCGCTAAAGGCTGAAAATAACCTGCTTGCTGACAAAACAACTAATGGGATTGCTATAATCCAAATAATATAATCAAAGATATTATTAGAAAAGATCAATGGATTTATTTCAGCAAAAAAGGAATAATACTCAATGATTACAGTAATAATTTCATCATACCAAAAATAATAAACCGCAAGAAAGAGATATGGAACAAATGCTCCAATTATTGTAATTGTCCATTCACGCCATGAATATATACGATAAACGATCAATGAAAACCAAAGCCAGATTACGAAAATTATGATGGGTAAATAAAATAATGAAGCAATACCGATAAAAAGAGAAGCATTGAAAATATAATAATAAGGTTCTTTGACTGAATAAGTTTTAAAAACGTTGATCAGCGATAAAAGCAGGAAAAATATTGCAGGCAAAACCGGATAGAAATTAGTGGTTTCCGGCGAATAACTCATTAATAAAATAAAAGCAAATGCCGGCAATAAGGTATTTCGATGTAATAATCCAAATTCAATAACAATGTAATTAAGGAATAAAGCATTAAAGTAAGTTAACAAAAATGCAAGGATTAGCAAATTTACTCTGTTAAAATTAAAACCCTGAATTAACAAATTGTAAAATGGAGTTATGCTTTCAGAGCCAATTAATTCAGTGGGATTTATTACAGTACCAATCCATAAAATCGCCTCAAATAAAAGCAGTAGAAAATACTGAATTGGAAAACTTGAATTAAAAAACCTGATAATCATGTTTGTTTAATGCTAAAATGAGTGAATGAGAGAATGATTAAATAATTGAATGTTAAAATGTTGAGCGGAGCGAAATCCCGATGCTTCAGGGCGTAAATGATTAAATGCGAAAATAATTAGAGCTTTACTCATAATACTTGTGTTTTTTATATTTTTAATAATAAACCATATCCATACGGACTTCCTTTGGTCGTAAGACATATAAGAAAATATAAGGAAAAATAAATATAATATTATTTATCTCTGCGCCTTTGCGACTCTGCATTTCATGTATTTGTTATTCTATCATTTAAGCATTTTAGCATTCAATCATTCCACCCTTCAATCATCAATCAATAAGGTCTCTGCCTAAATCCTTCCGATAATACTTGCCCTCAAAATCAATAATTTCAGCATTATCATAAGAATTTTCAAGAGCTTTTGGCATAGTATCGGCAAAGGAAGTTATTGCAATAACCCTTCCTCCATTCGTTTTTGTTTGATTATCAGATGGGTCTAATAATGTTCCTGCGTGAAAAACAATACAATTCTTTGTTTTTTCGAGCCCTAAAATAATTTTTCCTTTTTGATAAGAACCAGGATATCCTTCTGAAACCAACATAATAGCAGTTGCAAATCGTGGATCAATTTCAATGTTTTTTTCCGAAAGATCACTGTTTGCTACTCCCTCAAATAGATTAAGAAGATCAGAATTAATTCTCGGAATGACTGATTCGGCTTCCGGGTCTCCCATTCTGACGTTATATTCAATTACATAAGGTTCTCCTTTCACATTTATTAAACCAAAGAAAATAAAACCTTTATAAGAAATGTCTTCTGAAATTAATCCATCAATTGTTGGTTTTATAATTCTTTCTTCAATTTTTTTCATAAAGTCTTCGTCGGCAAAGGGCACAGGTGAAATTGACCCCATTCCGCCGGTATTTAGGCCTGTGTCGCCTTCACCAATTCGTTTATAATCTTTTGCTGAAGGAAGAATTTTATATGATTTTCCATCTGTTAAAACAAAAACAGAAAGCTCAACTCCATCAAGAAATTCTTCAATAACGACTTTTTCCGAAGCTTTCCCGAATTTTGAATCTTTCAACATTTTGGTTAATTCAGATTTTGCATCTTCAATTTTATTGCAGATAATTACACCTTTTCCGGCAGCCAGACCGTCGGCTTTTAAAACATAAGGAGGTTTGATGCTTTCTAAAAAATATAATCCCTGAGAAAAGGTGCTTTTATCGAAAGTTTTATATGATGCAGTTGGAATATTAAATTTTTTCATGAACTCTTTTGCAAAATCCTTACTGCCTTCTAATTGTGCTGCATTTTTTTGAGGCCCGATAACCGAGACATTATTTAGTGATTTTTCTTTTAGAAAATAATCATGAATTCCTTCAACCAATGGCCCTTCCGGCCCAACAATCAGCATTTTGATATTGTTTTCGATAACGAAATTCTTAATTTCTTCGAAATCTGAAATATTAATCTTGGCATTCTTGCCACATTTTGCTGTTCCGGCATTTCCGGGGGCAATAAAAAGATTTGATAATTTTTTGCTTTGAGCAATTTTCCAGGCAATTGCGTGTTCTCTGCCTCCTGATCCTAAAAGTAGAATGTTCATTTTATATTGGTTTTTTAGATTTCTGTTTGTAATGTTTTTTCAATTGAATTCCAAAGCTTGTCCGCTGATTTTTGCCACGTAAATTCTAACTTTCTAATATTCCCTTTCTTAATTAATTTATTTCGGGTTTTTTCATCGAATGCAATTTTTTTCATTGCTTCGCTGATTGATTCAACTGAAAAAGGATCGATCAATAAAGCTGCATCACCTGCAACCTCCGGCATTGAAGTAAGGTTTGAGGTGATTACAGGTGTGTTACACCTGAAAGCTTCAATAATCGGTATTCCAAAACCTTCAAAATAAGAAACATAAGTCATTGCAAGTGCAGAAGCAATTACTTTATGCAACTCATCACCCGACAATCTTCCGCTGAAAACTATATCATTTTTAAATTCCATTGCCTGATATGCTTCCTGAATCTCTTTTGTCCACCATTTTTTTTCACCGGTTATTAGAAGTTTAATATTTGATGGAGTTTTCTTTTTAAAATCATCGAAAGCTTTAAACAAATTCACAAGATTTTTTCGCGGAAGCAAAGCCCCGACGAAAAGGAAATACGGTTTTCCTGAACTGTGTTTTTTTCTTGTATTTTCTTGCTCTGGTTTTGAAATTGGACAGAATTTTTCGTTTGCACCATTGTAGGTCACATCAATTTTATTTTCCGGAATCGAATATTGCTTAATAATATCCGACTTGGAATATTCCGAAACTGTTGCAATTCTTGTAGCTTTTCTAGCGTATTTCGGGAAAAAGTATTTATAATTTTTCCTTTCCAAGAAGGGCAGGTCTTTAGGATAATGCTCAAAGTTTAGATCATGAATAACCGCAAGCGACTTTACTTTAGTTGATAACGAAAGATAACCATCGGGCGATAAAAATAAATCGGCATTAATTTTTTTTAAAATAAATGGAATCGAATATTCAAACCATAAATAATATAAAACAGGATGCCTTGCTTGTGGGGGAACAATCACTCCCTCAACATTATTTGAAAAAATGAAATCAGAATGAAATTTTCTGTCAAAAATGAAATAAAACTTATGTTCGGGATGCTGTTGAGTGACCCTTTTCAAAGTTTCATAAGTAAACCACCCGATCCCTTCGAGTTTATCTTTAATTAACAAGCGTGTATTAACTGCTATTATCAATGTTGATTTTTATTTATAATTATCTCAAATATTAAATCCAACTCTGCATTAAAAATATTCTATCTTTGCAGCAAATATCTTAATTTTTATTAAGTGAGAGTTAAAATTTATTAAGAATTCTACAGCGAGAGGAGATATTAACGAGGTGTAATGCAAAAAAAATTCCTTACAAACCTTTTATTATTATTACTACTGAACCTTTTAATAAAACCATTTTGGATGTTTGGTATCGACCGAACTGTACAAAATTTGGTTGGTGCTGAAAGTTATGGATTTTATTTTGCAATTTTTAATTTCTCTTTTCTGTTCAACATTTTTCTTGATTTTGGCATCACAAAATTTAATAATAAAAATATCGCCCAACATAATCATTTGTTAAACAAGCATTTTTCCGGATTAGTTGGCTTGAAAATGTTATTGGCAATTACTTATGGAATAGTAACATTCGCAGTTGGTTTAATAATTGGTTATAATGCAGAACAATTATATTTGCTCGGTTTTTTGGCTTTTAACCAATTTTTAATATCATTTATTCTTTATTTGAGATCGAATATTTCCGGTTTACTCATGTTTAAAACTGAATCTTTATTATCCGTTTTGGACAGAGTTTTGATGATAATTATTTGTGGTGTTTTACTTTGGGGAGGAATAACCAACACGACTTTTAAAATCGAATGGTTTGTGTATTGCCAAACCCTTGCTTATATTTTAACTGCTTGTGTGGCTTTACTGATTGTAATTAAAAAGGCATCATTTAAACGTCTTTCATGGAATCCTGCATTTTTTATTCTAATTATTAAACAAAGTTTTCCTTTTGCAGTATTAGTTTTGTTAATGACCTTTTACAACCGAATAGACTCGGTAATGATTGAAAGGCTTCTCCCGGGTGAAGAAGGTGATAAACAAGCCGGTATTTATGCCTTAGCTTTTCGCTTACTTGATTCAACAAATATGATAGCATTTCTTTTTTCGGTTTTGCTATTCCCGCTTTTTGCCAAAATGCTGAAACAAAAAGAATCAATAGTTGAAATTGTAAAATTATCATTCTCTTTGTTGATAATTTTATCTGTAGTTGTTGCCATAGGATGCCATTTTTACAGTTATGAAATAATGGACCTACTTTATCACGAAAACATCAGCGAATCGGCAAAAATATTAAAATGGTTGATGGGAGGCTATATTGCTATTTCAACAACTTATATATTTGGTACTTTGTTAACTGCAAACGGAAACCTAAAAGAACTCAACATTGTGGCTGCAAGCGGCATGGTTTTAAATATTGCTTTGAACTTATATTTTATTCCAAGACTTGAAGCCTTAGGAGCAGCTTATGTAAGCGTTGTTACTCAGTTTGCTACGGCAATTACTCAGGTAATACTTGTACAGTATTTTTTCAAATTTAAAATTAATGTGAAATATTTATTATCAATTATTGTGTTTGCTGTAGGCGTTATTATTTTTAATATTTTATCAAAACAATTGAATTTGATCTGGTATTATAATTTTGGAATAATGATTTCGGCTTCGGTTTTGCTTGCTATATTACTGAGATTGTTGAATATTCGATTAATTTATGTTATTATAAAGGAAGGGGATCTGTAAATTTCAATATTTTAGATTTCTGATTTTTGATTTAAGAATTAGGATTGAAAATCTGAGTAATCTGTGGTGTAAATTTTTATCTCAAACCTTTATTTGGCTTATAATCTGTTATTTAAATATTTTGGACGATTATAAAAACTTTTATAAGTTTTTGCTCATTTAACAAATTTTCTTATTTTTGGCTTTTTTTTAACAAAATTAGTTTGTTTTATATGACAAATTCAAAATTAAGTAATTCGGATTTCGATTCTTCAAACTTTCTTGTATTCCTTAATACTTGGCGTAAACCATTGATAATAATTACAATTATTGCTTTTGTAGCTTCAATAATATTTTCGTCATCAGTTTTTATTACTCCAAAATATAAATCAACGGTTGTATTATTTCCAACATCAACAAATTCAATTTCTAAGGCTTTGTTGAGTGAAAATGTTGGTAATAAGCATGATATAATGGAGTTTGGAGAAGAGGAGCAAACAGAGCAAATGTTGCAATTATTAAATTCGAATAAGATTCGTGACAAGGTAATTGAAAAATATGATTTAATGAATCATTACGATATTGATCCTGACTCAAGATTTAAAAATACTCGTTTGTTTAAAGAGTATGATAATAATATTACTTTTCGCCGGACTGAATATATGGCTGTAAAGATTTCAGTTCTCGACAAAGATCCTCAAATGGCCGCCGATATTGCAAATGATATTGCGGAATTATTGGATTCAACAAAAAATGATATGCAAAAAGTTCGAGCGATCAAAGGTTTCAAAATTGTCGAAGAAGAATATATAAGGCTGAACAATGAAATTAGGCAAATGGAAGATTCATTGACAGTGCTAAGAAAATTAGGAGTTCATGATTATGAATCTCAATCAGAAATGATAAACAGGCAATTAGCCATTGAATTGGCAAAAGGAAATAAAGCCGGGGTTAATGCTCTTGAAAAAAAACTAAAAGTACTCGCTGAATATGGTGGGCCTTACGTGTCATTACGTGATGCTTTGGAGCACGAAAAAAAGCAATTAAGTCTGATAAAGGCTAAATATGAGGAAGCTAAAGTTGATGCAGAAGAATATTTACCTCAAAAATTTATTGTAAATAATGCATATAAAGCAGAGAAAAAAGCCTACCCAATAAGATGGATAATCGTATTGTGTTCAACATTATCAGCCCTGTTTCTTAGTATTTTAGTAATTATAATTATTGATAATTTTAAAAAATTAAGTAAAAAAAAAACGATAAAGTAAAAATCTTAAAGCAATTTCGGTCAATAAAAATTAATTTTAAAATGGAAAACTACTTTAATAATGTAAAAATCATAAACCTGATCTTTAAGTGGAAATGGCATTTAATAATAATAGTTATTATTGCAATGTTATTGGCTGTTTTATTTTCAAGTTCAATGTTTATCACTCCTTTATATAAATCTTCGGCAATTCTATACCCTTCAAACATATCTCCTTATTCCGATGAAAGTGAAACCGAGCAAATGCTTCAAATTTTACAAGCAAGGGATATACGCGACAGCATAATTAAAGAGTTTGATTTATATAAACATTATGAAATTAATCCTGAAGGAAAAAAACATTATTCATATATGGTTTATGAATATAGTGAGAAAGTAACAATCGGGAAAACTCCCTTTGAGGCCGTTAGCATCGATGTGCTTGATAAAGATCCATTTATCGCTTGTGATATGGTTAATTCTATTATTGATTATTATAATTTTAAAGTCAGAAGATTGCATAATAAAAAATTCAGTGAAGTTGTGATAATGTATAAAAAAACAATGGATGACAAAAAAAGTTATATTGATTCCCTTGAAGTTATAATACACAAAATGAATAGCGAATATGGACTGATTGATCATGAATCACAATCAAGAGAAGTTGCCAGAGGTTTTCTTGGAACTGTTGATGGTTCTAATTCTGCATTAATAAATAAATCGGAAGTACTTAAACTAAAAAAGAATATTGAAAACGTTGGTGCGAAATTTTTATTAATAAACAATCTATTCCATCAGGAAACGGCCAAATATATTGAAGCAAAAATGGAATATGATATTGCTGTAATGAACCTAAATAGAAATTATACTTATGCGAATGTTGTTACGGATCCTTATCCGGCTGATAAAAAAGCATATCCTGTACGTTGGATAATTGTTGCATTGACTGCTTTGGCAACATTTTTCTTTTCGGTCATCATTATTTCTGGCATTGAGAATTTCAACTCAAACCATAAAAACACTTAATTATCTTCTTGTCGGAATAAATTCTATTAAAACATTTTTGTTTTGTCTGAAACTTTAAAAATACGACTGGTTTATATTGTTAGTGCATTATTTATTGCATTAAATACTTTTTTAATTGTTCATGAATATTATTGGGCAACTTTAATTCCGGTTGGATTAATGATTTTATTTTTATATGTATTTTCATTAGATAAATTATTGTTTCTTATTGTTTTTTGTACACCATTAGCCATAAATTTTCGTGATTTTGATATTGGGATCGGAGTTTCATTACCAACTGAACCTTTGTTATTTGGGGTTTTATTGTTTTTTATTATTAAAATTGCGAATAAAAACGTTTTCAGTGAGAAATTTCTTAAACATCCGATTACAATTACAATTTTAATATATTTAGCATGGATGTTGATCACATCCATAACCAGCGAAATGCCTTTGGTGTCGTTTAAGTTTTTTATCTCAAAATTGTGGTACATAATTCCCTTCTATTTCATGGGAGTATTATTATTTAAAAAAGTATCAAATATTAAATTGTTTGATTGGCTATACATTATTCCATTACTGGGAGTTATTACCTATACAATTATTCATCATGCTTCTTTTGGTTTCGAAGAAGTTCCCGGACATTGGGTTATGACACCTTTTTATAATGACCATACGGCTTATGGAGCAGTATTGGCATTATTTATACCGGTTTTTATTGGTTTTATTTTTAACAGACAATTTTCAAAGTCTTATCGGATAATCTCCCTATTAATTGTTGCAGTTCTAATACTTGCAATAATATTATCATTTTGTCGTGCTGCATGGGTAAGTTTAGTGGCATCTTTATTTGTGTTTATAGTAATTTATTTAAAAATAAAATTTCGTTGGTTGTTTCTTCTTTCAGTCGTTTTTATTGGTTCATTTATTATTTTCCAAAATGAAATCATTGATAATCTTGAAAAAAACAAACAGGATTCATCAGCAAGTTATATTGAGCATATTAAGTCTATATCAAATATATCTTCGGACGCTTCTAATCTTGAAAGAATAAATCGTTGGCAGTCTGCAATTAGAATGTTCAATGAAAGGCCTTTTTGGGGATATGGCCCTGGTACATATCAATTTATGTATGCTCCTTTTCAACGATCAAAAGAAAAAACTATTATTAGTACAAATGCCGGTGATAGAGGGAATGCTCATAGTGAGTACATAGGCCCATTAGCTGAATCGGGTGTTTTTGGTATGTTATCTTTTTTGGCAATAATGATAGCTGTAATTATTACAGGAATTAAAGTCTATAAGCAAGCCGAAAAAAATGAAATCAAAATATTAAGTTTATCAGTTCTTTTAGGCCTAATTAGCTATTTTGTACATGGAATTATGAATAATTTTCTTGATACCGATAAAGCATCTGTTCCTTTCTGGGGGTTTGTTGCAATGATAGTTGCTATGGATATTTTTCAAAAGAAGAAAGCTGAGAATACCGAAAAACAAATTACTGACAAGCCATAATATAATAATTCTACAATTTGAGATTTGCTAACCAAGCGTAAATAAAAAATCTGAAATGAAAAGGATTTTGCGGTGCAATACTGCTTGCTGTTTTCTTATTAATTGTAGGTTAGGTTTACTTTGTGTTGGAATATCAAGAAAATAGGGTTTACTTTGAGTAATGATTTCAGAAAAATAGGGTTTACTTTGTGTTACATTTATTAAAAAAGATGTTTTACTTTTGTATGATATTTAAAATAATACAAAATGTATTCAAAAATTTCAGAATCTCAAATATTTAAAGGAATAAATCCGGGTGAGGTAGCTCATATCCTGAACTTTGTTCATCATCAGATAAAAACTTATGAGCCGGAAACAATAATTGCATATAGCGGGGATGAATGCGATAAACTTTTTATTTTAATTGAGGGAAGCATCAGGGGTGAAGTTGTCGATTATAGTGGAAAAGTGATTAAGATAGAAGATGTTTTTGCTCCAGATACTTTTGCTGAAGCTTTTTTGTTTGCCGATGATAATAAACTGCTTGTTAATATTGTAGCAAATGTTGAAACTAAAATTCTGATAATTTTTAAAAGTGATTTATTTAAATTATTTAACTCGAATTCAAAAATATTGGAGAATTATTTAAATATTGTTTCCAACAGATTTGTAACCGTTACCAAAAAACTGAAATTCTTATCTCTGAAAACCATTAAAGGAAAACTGGCATTTTATTTTCTACAAATGGCAAACAAAAAGAAAAGCAAAACGATTATTCTTGACAAAACCCAACAGGAATTAGCCGATTACTTCGGAATAACCCGCCCGTCATTAACAAGATCATTAAGAGAACTAAATAATGAAGGATTAATAAAAGCAAGCGGAAAAAAAATTAAAATATTAGAAATAACTGAAATGAAAAGGCAATTGATGAATGATTGATGGTAAAATTTAAAATAAATAATAAAGAGCATAAATATTCAGGTGATGGAGATTTAACTTTATTAAAATATCTTCGTAACGAATTGAATATTACATCGACCAAGGATGGATGTTCTGGGCAGGGAGTTTGTGGTGCATGCACGATTGAGATCAACGGAAAGGCAAAACTTTCATGTATTACGAAAATGAAAAACCTTCAAAATGCCGAAATAACAACTATGGAAGGTATTCCCGAGGCTGTTAGAGAAATTATTGGAAAAGCTTTTGTTGAAAAAGGTGCTGTTCAATGCGGTTTTTGTACACCGGGATTTATTATGCGAACAAAGGTTTTGTTTCAGGAAAATAATAACCCTACCCGCGAGAAAATCAAAAAAGCCATGAAACCTAATCTTTGCAGATGTACGGGTTATGTAAAGATTCTTGATGCTATCAAACTTGCCTCGAAATCTTTAAATGAAAATAAAAATATTGAGTTTAGTGAAAATTCAGCGAACGTAGGAAAATCGTACAGAAAATATCAGGCTCTCGAAACTGCCCTCGGCAAACGAAACTTTGTTGATGATATTCGTTTTGAAGGCATGTTGCATGCTACCTTAAAATTCAGCGATCATCCACGAGCAAAAGTTTTAAAAATTGATATTTCAAAAGCCGAAAAACTTGATGGAGTTGTAAAAATCTTTACTACCAAAGATATTCCCGGCGAGCGTTATACCGGTTTGATTTATCAGGACTGGCCTTTGATGATAGCCGAAGGAGAGATAACAAATTATATTGGCGATGTTTTGGCCGGAGTAGTTGCTGAAACTGAAGAAATTGCTCGCCAAGCTGTTGAAATGATCAATGTGAAATATGAAATATTGAAGCCGGTAACTGACATGCTTGATGCATTTAAAAAAGATTCTATTCAGGTTCATTCAGGTCATTCCAATATCCTCGAAAAATGTATCGTAAAAAATGGGAATGCTCAGAAAAGTATTGAATCATCGGCTTTTGTCGCACATAATATTTTTCAGACACAAAGAGTTGAACATGCGTTTTTGGAAACAGAAGCTGCGGTTGGAAAATATATCGGAAATAATAAAATTGAATTATATAGTCAGGGTCAGGGTGTTTATGTTGATCGAAAACAAATTGCTTCAATTTTGAATTTACCCGAAGAAAACATAAATGTTATTTTAATTCCAAATGGTGGCGGGTTCGGTGGTAAAGAAGATTTAACGGTTCAGGGTCATGCTGCTTTATTTTCTTATGCTTTAAAGTCTTGTGTTAAATTATCATTAACACGTGAAGAATCCATCAGGATGCACCCGAAACGCCATCCGGTTTTTATGGACATGACTTTGGCTTGCGACAAAAAAGGCAAACTTACTGCCTTGAAACTTTGGGCTGTCGGTGATACCGGAGCTTATGCGTCTGTTGGTACAAAAGTTCTTGAACGTGTTGCAGGGCATGCTTCGGGAGGATATTATGTGCCGGAAACAGATATTGAGGCAATAACGGCTTACACAAATAATATTCCCAGTGGTGCGATGAGAGGCTTTGGTGCCAACCAGGTTGTTTTTGCTCTCGAAGGACTTGTTGATGAATTATGTAAGAAAGGTGGTTTCGACCGTTGGCAATTTAGGTACAATAATGCCCTGACCGAAGGTTTGAAAACAGCTACCGGACAAATATTAAAAGCAGGAGTGGGGATCAGAAAAACTTTGCTTGCAGTGAAAGATGAGTTTTATAAAGCTAAATATGCGGGGCTTGCCTGCGGAATAAAAAATTCGGGTATAGGAAACGGCATGATCGACGAGAGCAAAGTTATTATTGAAATTAAATTACCAACTCATGTTCTGATTCAACATGGCTGGACGGAAATGGGTCAGGGTGTTCAAAATATGGCTATCCAAACTCTTTGCCAGGAAACGGGGATTGATCCTGATTTTATCGAAGTAAAGATAGAAACAAATGCTGGAATACCAACCGGAATGACAACTTCATCAAGGGCGACTGCATTGCTTGGAAATGCAATTATAGATGCGGCAAAAAAAATAAATCAAGACCTCGAAAATTCAAAGCTTGAAAATATTGTTGGTAATGTTTATAATGGCCGCTACGTTTGTGATTGGACAACAAAACCCGGTGATAATGTGAAGGAGATAATAACTCATTATTCTTATGGGTATGCCACACAATTAGTTGTGTTGAATGATGAAGGTGAGATAGATTGCATTTATGCGGCTCACGATGCCGGGAAAATAATGAACCCGATGTTTTTCGAAGGACAGATACAGGGAGCTGTTCATATGGGGCTGGGTTATGCTTTAACAGAAGAACTTCCAATGGAAAACGGTGAATTAAAGAGCGACAAATTAAAGGATTGTAAAATTCTTAGAACTACAGATATGCCAAGAGTCGTAGTTATAGGAGTCGAAGAAGCCGATCCGGTCGGACCTTATGGAGCCAAGGGAATTGGGGAGATAGGCCTTGTCCCGACTGCCGGAGCGGTTGCTAATGCTTTTTGCCGGTTTGATGGAAAACGAAGAACAAAATTACCGTTAAAAGGAAATGAATGAATGAGAGAATGATTGAATGAGTAAATGCTAAAATGCTTGAATGATGTAATGCAAAAAGTTGTATTGAACAAGAAAAAATGTACCGAGATAGGTAATGTAATTAACACCCTTAAATTTAGACAGACTTTTTTGGAGCGTGATTTCCTGAAATTTGATGATACTATTGAAAACAGGATGCGGTTATATTTTTTTTCGGTTGCTATTTGTCATCAAACATATAATTTGGCTGATGTGAAAAAGAACTTATTCGGGTGGGATTATCTGGAGTTTGTTTTTATGAAAATTCAAAAACACAATCCCGAATTAAGCGATCCTGAATTTTTATCAAAATGTTCTGTTGAAGAATTAAAAGAAAAGCTTGCTTATGTTTTTGCAAAAAATCATTCCACGAATATTTGTACTCTCGACAACCTGGAAGAAAGAGCCGGACAAATGATTGAAATAGGAAAATTTACCAATAAAAAGTTTAATAATAGCATTACAAATTTAATAGGACAAGCTAAAGGATTTCTTTTAAATGAAGATAACACTGGTTTTTACGAGTTTTTACCATCATTAAAAGTGTTTTCCGATCCTCAGCGAAAAAAGATTTCTTTTCTGCTAAAATTATTAATTGATACCGGACTAATAAAAATTAAAGACCCCGAAAATTTAATTCCCATAATGGATTATCACATGCAAAGAGTTTTGTTAAGAATGGGATGTGTGGAAGTGATTGATGACAAGCTTAAGAATGATCTGATTGCAAGAAAACCAATGAATTCTGATAAAGAGATCAGGGAGGCTTGCATTGAAGCAATGAGGATAATTTCGCGGGTTTCGGGATTTGATGTTTTAAAAATGAATGATCTTTTCTGGCCTTTGGGAAGAAGCTGTTGTAACGAAATAACATTATGTCGAACAGGAAAATGCGAAAAATCGCCTTGCAGTTTATTATCTGCCATTGAATTTGAGAAGCATAATTCATGTGTTTTCGAGGATGTGTGTCTGGGAGCTTCTAATGATGAATATTTAAGATACTGGCAGCCTGTTGTGGAGACGCATTTTTATTAAATGTTTTTTTGATGTATAGAAGTTTGTTTTATCTTTGAGAATTCTTATCAAGAAAAAATAGTTAAGCATGAAAAAACAAATCCTATTAATCATTTTATCAATAATCATTCAGGTTACAGTATTATCTCAATCCTGCCTTCCTGATGGAATTACATTTTCAACTCAGGAACAAATTGATAATTTTCAAACCAATCATCCTAACTGTACGGAAATAGAGGGAAATGTAAAAATTGAGGGGCCTGATATTACTAATCTCGAAGGTTTGAGCGTTTTGACTTCAATTGGTGGAAACCTTTGGATCAATAATAATGATTTATTAGACAATTTAGATGGCCTTGATAATGTCACGTTTATCGGTGGATGTCTTAGCTTAAGACAAAATGCTGCTTTAATAAACATAGAGGCTCTTGGTAATTTGACTTCTATTGGGAGTTTTTTGAGAATTACTTTCAATAATGCTTTGATCAATCTAACTGGCCTGAATAGTTTGACTTCTATCACAGAATATCTTTGGATTATGGCCAACGATTCACTGAGCAACTTAACGGGTTTGGATAATGTAACTTCTATTGGGCAATACGTTTGGATTAGGTCAAATGATGCCCTAATCAGTTTATCAGGCCTGGATAACTTAACTTCTATTGGGGATTACCTTACTGTTGAATCCAACGAAAACTTGATTAGTTTTTTGGGATTAGGTAATTTGTCTTCAATCGGTGGATATCTTAGTATTGGTGGTGAACATCCCGGTAACTCCTCAATGACTAGTTTGATTGGCTTAGATGCTTTGACTTCTATTGGGGGATATTTTAGCATCGGAAACAACAATAGCTTAATTAATTTTTTAAGCCTTAACAATTTAAATTCAATCGGAGAAAATTTTATAATAATAAATAACAATGCATTAACAAATTTAGCAGGATTGGATAATTTATCTTCCATCGGAGCTAGTTTAAATATTGAAGACAATAATAATTTAATCAGTTTAACCGGTCTAGATAATTTAACTTTTCTAGGTGGAAGTCTTAGTGTTATTAACAATGATGCCATAATTAATTTAACAGGATTGGAAAATTTAACTTCAATTGTGGGAGATCTAATTATTGGTAATAATTATAATAGTAATCCATCCTTGATTAGTTTAACCGGTCTGAACAATGTTATTTATATAGGAGGAAATGTAATAATTGAATATAACAATGCATTGACTAATTTATCCGGCCTTGACAATGTTGTTTCTATAAATGGTAACTTTTTGATTAGGGACAACCATGCTATAACAAGTTTTACTGGCCTGAGTAACTTAGCTTCCATTGGTGGATATTTTTGGATTAGGAACAACTTTGACTTAAATAATATAACTGCCTTAAATAATTTAACTTCAACAGGAGGATACCTTCGTATTGATGAAAACTATGCACTAACCAGTTTATCAGGCCTTGATAATTTATCATCCATCGGTGATTATCTTTGGATTGAAGGAAATAGCTCTTTGACCAATGTTTTGAGCTTGATAAATTTGACTTCTTTAAGCGATCAATTGGGAATTTGTTATAATGATGCCTTAACCAGCTTAAAGGGATTTGATAATTTAACTTCTGTTGGTTGGGGACTGGCAATTAATTCTAACGATGCCTTGACGAGTTTAACAGGATTAGAAAATCTAACATCTATTGGTGAATTTGAAGACCATGGAAATCTTTATATTGGGAAAAACGATGCTCTGAATAGTTTAGCAGGCCTTGAAAGTTTAGTATCTGTTGGGATGAACCTTACTATTGAGAAAAACGAAATCCTAAGTAGCTTAAGCGGATTGGATAATTTGACTTCAATTGGTGATGATTTTAGAATTCAAGAAAATCATTCTCTTGTTAATTTAAATGGCTTTACGAATTTGGATACAATTTGTGGAAATTTGGAGATACTTTACAATAATGGCTTAGAAAATTTAACAGGCCTGGAAAGCATAAATTATATTGAAGGAGAAATAGTAATTTCTAACAACGATGCACTGATTAGTTTGATGGGTTTGGATAATTTAGCTTCCACTATTCGTAGTCTGAGTATTTATTCAAACGATGCCCTGACTACTTTAACAGGATTAGAAAATTTAATATATATCGGGGATTGGGGAAACCTTTATATTGGGCACAATAATGCCCTGACAAGCTTTGTTGGCCTTGAGAATTTAACATCAATTGGCAGGAGGTTTAATATTGATAATAACGATGCATTGATCGATTTAAAGGGGCTTGAAAATCTTGATTCTATTGGAGGAAGCCTAATAATTACTGATAATGATACCTTGAATAGTTTGGATATCTTGCAAAATTTGATTTTTATTGGAGAAGATTTAAGAATTGGCAACAATAATGACTTAATAAGTTTAGAAGGTTTGGATAATGTAACTTCTCTTGGTGGTTGTTTGGAAGTATATACCAATAATGCCTTATTAAATTTAACAGGCATGGAAAATGTAAATTCAATTGATGGAGAATTGATGATTTATTCTAATGATACTTTAAGAAATTTATACGGGATTAGTAATATTGATGCCAATTCTATTATTAGCTTAGATATTTCAGATAATAGTTCATTATCTACTTGCGAAGTTAAAAGTGTTTGCGATTATTTGGCCAGGCCCGGAGCTGTTGTTTATATAAATGATAATGCACCAGGTTGCAATAATCGAACCGAAGTCGAAGAAGCTTGTATTGCCTGGATTCCCGATATTAACTTAGAATCTGAAGTTTCCATTTATCCTAATCCAGCTAATGAGGAGCTTTTTATTTTAAGTAAAAATGGGCAGTTTGTAAAGGAGGTTAATATTTATAATCAAATTGGGCAAAAAGTATTAACTGAAAAATATATAAGTTATACTGTTAGTGTTTCAAATCTTAAAAAAGGTATATATATTATTGAAGTAATACTAAACAACTCGATAATAAGAGAAAAGTTGATATTAAGATAGGAATAGTAAATTATCTTTTTCTTTTTTCGTGGCTATATAAGGGGTATATTAAAAGCAATACTATTATTGCAGCTTCCGAGGATGAATATTTAAAATATTGGCAACCTGTGGTGGAGACGCATTTTTATTAAATGTTTTTTTGATGTATAGAAGTTTGTTTTATCTTTGAGGATTCTTATCAAGAAAAAATTGTTAAGCATGAAAAAAACAATCCTATTAATCGTTTTATCATTAATCATTCAGGCAACTACTGTCATGTCAATATTCTAATTTCGGGTAAAGATGTTTTAATTTTATTCTTGCATTATCTGTTTCAAACCTCCAATTAATCTTTGCCTTATTATTGTTTCTATCCTTTTGCCATGCATCAACTTCAGTTTTGACGGTATCAATATTGTCAA